>Ga0172364_10000545_pt1 | contig 26956 bp, 29 predicted proteins | sample LakKivSesite10cm_FD_114545 | JGI IMG/M metagenome (GOLD analysis project Ga0172364, IMG submission 114545) | Sediment microbial communities from Lake Kivu, Rwanda - Sediment site 10cm | ecosystem: Environmental > Aquatic > Freshwater > Lake > Sediment | place: Rwanda: Western Province, Lake... | reverse complement strand
TGGCTAAAATTTCTCTCAGCCAAGGGGGAGAAAATTCTTTAGTTAAAGACGGCGTATCAACCAACTGAATAAGAATATCTTCAAAAGGCATCATGGCCGGCTGAGGCACTTTGGTAACAAAAGGATAAGAATCGACCTTGGCCCGAGCGTTGGTCAAAGCATTCAAAAGGCTCGATTTGCCAGAGTTGGTCGGTCCGGTAATGACTATTTGTCCAGCTCCTTCTTTGGGTACATAATAAAAGGATTCTCTTTGTCCTCCTTTTTTGGAACCAGAAATTTTTTTGAATTTGGCAATTTTTGTTTTTAAATCTTTCTGGACTCTTTCAGTGCCTTTATGTTTTGGGGTCAAAGCCAACAATCTCTCCAAAAGAGCCACTTTTTCTTCCGGATTTTTGGCCTCCTTTAATCTGGCTTCAACAATAAAGTATTCTGGCGGTAAATTGGCTGGCATAAATTCAAAATTATTATTTGAGTTTATCTAATTTCTTGCTAAAATTAAAGAGTGAAAATAATTTCCGAAAACAAAAAAGCTTTTTTTAACTACGAGATTTTGGAGAAATTCGAAGCTGGAATTTCTCTAATGGGTCAAGAAGTAAAATCGATTAAAAACTACGGGGTAGGCCTGGCTGGTTCTTTTATCGTTTTAAAAAACAGTGAGTTTTTTTGGATAGGAGCTAATATCCCGCCCTTTCAACCAGGAAATGCCCTTTCTAACTACGATCCGGAAAGATCAAGAAGGTTATTGTTAAAAAAAGAAGAGATAAAATACTTAATTGGTAAAACAAGGCAAAAAGGGTTGACAATTATAGCATTAAAGGTTTATACTAAAGGCGGGAAAATAAAGCTTGAGTTTGGTTTAGCCCGAGGAAGAAAGAAGTTCGATAAAAGAGATTTAATTAAAAAAAGAGAAGCGGAAAGAAATATAGAAAAAGCTTTAAAAGGAGATTTTTAATAATTTAATAATAATTTGGGGGTGACAATAGCTTCGACAGAAGTTAAACCAAGATGGGCAAGTCAAGTTTTGAATCTTGCAAAAATTCGAAAAGTAATAAGTGCCAACTTATTCCAAAGACCAGCATTGGCTTTTGCCTAATGCCATCTGACCCACCGATTTCTCGATGGGTGGAATCAGGTGCTATATGATCGAGATAGGTAGTTTCTTGGTCCGGAAAACTATCGAAAAGAAATGGACCTTTGAGCAGAAAAATTCTGCCTACTAAATTTTCTGCTGTCAACAAGGTAGGCTAAACTTGTAGAACTATCGAAAGTAAAACTTCTGGACAAGGGTGCGAACCCCTTCACCTCCACAGAAACTTGATAAAAAAAACTTTTATCAACAATCAAATAAGGGCTGAAAAAGTTAGATTAATTGACGAAACGGGCAAGCAGTTAGGAATTGTTAATTTATTAGAAGCGCTCCGATTGGCTCGGGAGCGCAATTTAGATTTAATTCAGGTAACAGAAAAAGTAGAACCGCCGGTTTGCAAAATAATGGACCACGGAAAATACCTTTACTCTTTGCAAAAGAAAGAAAAAGGCGCCAAAAAGAATCCAGAAATGAAAATATTAAGATTAAGTTTCAATATCTCACCTCATGATTTAGAAACTCGAGCCCTCCAAGCTGAAAAATTTTTAAAAAAAGGAGATAGCGTTAAGGTAGCAATAATTTTAAGAGGAAGAGAAAAGGGATTGTCGGAAGTAGCTAAAGAAAAAATGAGAAGTTTTGTTGAAGTCTTAAAAAATAAAATCCCAATTAAAACAGAAGGTGAAATTAAAAGAGAACCGAGAGGATTTACGATAACGATTACGGGATCTCACTAATTCGTCGGATTATTCGGTAATCAAGATGAAATACTCTTGATTTTTAAGTCAAATTAGTGGATGATAAAAAAATGCTTAAAACAAAAAAATCAATTTTAAAACGTTTCAAAATTACCAAAAACGGCAAAATTTTAAGAAGACCGGTTGGTCTTGACCATTACCGAGCTAAAAAATCTGGGAAAAAAATTAGACAGAGCAGAAAATGGATTCCTCTTTCAAAGTCAGAAGCTAAAATAATTAAAAAATATTTTTTGAAGTAATATGTCCAGAGTCAAAAGAGGAAAATTAGCTCAACAAAGAAGAAGAAGGTTGTTAAAACAGACCAAAGGTTTTCGTTGGGGAAGGAAATCAAAATATCGCTTAGCCAAAGAAGCTTTACTTCACGCCTGGACTCATTCTTTTAGAGATAGAAAGAATAAAAAAAGAGAGAGAAGGCAACTCTGGCAGGTTCAGATTAATGCCGCTTGCCGACCGCTGGGAATTTCTTACAGTAAATTTATTCACGCCTTGAAAGAAAAACGCATTGAACTCGACCGAAAAGTTTTGGCTGAAATCGCTCAAAATCATCCTCAGATTTTTGAAAAAATCGTAAAGAAAGTTAAAAGTTAATCAATCTTCTCTTTTTTATCTTTAGCCCTTCTTTTTCTAAAAGGGCTATTTTATTTTTCGTTCCTTTTCGATATCCACCAACTTTTCCGTCCGAACGAATTACCCTGTGACAAGGAATTTTTTTATTTTTATTCTTATTTAAAACATTGCCTACTGCTCGCCAAGCCTGAGGAAAACCAGATAGCTGAGCTACTTTTCGATAGGTTAAAAAATTGCCCTTGGGAATTTTGGCTACCACTTCCAAAACTTTTTCTTTAAAAGTATGAGGTTTTTTATATTTTTTTTGGGAAAAGTAAAAAGTTGTTGGCTTTTTTAAGAATCTCTTTAGCGTTTTCATAATTTAATTTCGCTAAGGCCTTTTCAAAAGGCAACCATTGATAACCGATGTGCTCGGTAGAAATTTTAATCCCTTTGCTTTGGCTTTCGGCTAAATAAAAAACAACTGTCTTTAAAATAGTTTTTCCTTGAAACTTAAAAAAGTATCTTATTAATTCCTTGAACCCCTCAATAATTTTAATATCTTTCAAGCCTGTTTCTTCTTCAACTTCTCTTTTTAAAGTATCCAATTCTTCTTCGTCTTTTTCGATGTGCCCCTTGGGAAAATCCCAATAATCTTTGACTGATTTAACCGAAGAAGGATAGTGCAATAACAAATATTCTATTTCTTTTTCTTTTTTGAAAATCACAGCACCGACTGATTTTTCTAGTGGCATAATTTTAAAAAGGAGGAGTTGGAATCGTTTTTAAGAATTTATATAAAATTGAACCAAAAATTAAAGAAATAGTTAATCCAACTAGACCAATTAAAATATATTTAACCTTAGTTGAGGTTTTGGGTGCTTCAGAAATAATATTGACTTTAATTTGTTTTAGCTCTTGGAAAATCAAAAAATCATAGATTAGAAGAAAAGGCATAAGATAAAAAGAAACAATTGGCATTAAGAAATCACCAGCGGTTTTTCCGATTAAGATATCAATCACTAAAGCAACCAGTCCAAAAATTACTAAAGTTAAAAAACCTTTTACCATGTTTCTCCATAATATCTTCCACCAATAACCTTTTATTAATTGCTTGCTAGCCAAAAGAGCTTCCATTCCTTTAAGGTTTTCTGAAACTAAAAAATAATTAGAAAAGCTGAAAGAGACAGCCAAAAAGATACCGGGTACAATGAAAAGAAAAAATCCACCACCAGCAATAAAATTACTCAAAAATACAATCCATAAAAAAGGAATAATTTTGGACCAGCTCATTTTTAAGATTTGTTTTATATCCAGAAACTTTTCTCTTTCTTTAATCAAAAAAAGCAAACCAAGCTGAATCCAAATTGTAAATACTAATGCGGCCAAAGAAATTAAGAAATTAATTATTTGTAAAATCCAGCTTAAATAAATGCAATCTGTGCCCAAAAAGAATTTTTTTGAAAAAAATTCAAATAACCAAGAAAACAAAATAGGCAAAATAAGAATACTGATTAAAATAGAAAAATTTTTAATGTTTTTGGCATAAATCTGCCAACTTTTTTTTATTAAATCAAAAATTCCAGTTAGTGTAGGTTTTGTTTTTGAAAGATGTCCGTTTTGGTTCTCCATAAAATTAAAAAATTATTTTTTTAATGTTTTTTAAAATATTCTATTAATTTTTCTATTGGTTGGCTATTGATAGTATCTTTTTTTTCGGCCCAACCTCTTTTGGCCTGAGCCAGACCAAACTCAATATATCTTAACTGGTCTTTTTGATGGGAATCGGTATTAATTATCATTTTTACTCCAGCCTCTTTAGCCCGTCTAATGTTTTGGTCGTTTAAATCAAGTCTTTCGGGAAAAGAATTTATCTCTAAAATGATTTTGTATTCTTTGGCCGCTCTCAAGATTTTGTCGAAATCAATTTGGTATTCATCTCTTCTTTTTAATATCCGACCGGTGGGGTGAGAAATAATGTTGAAATAAGGATTCTTCATGGCTTTTATCATTCTTTCGGTCATTTCAGCTCTTTCCATTTTAAAATTTGAATGGATACCAGCTATAACATAATCTAAATTTTTGAGAGCTTGGTCTTTAATATCCAATGAACCATCTTTTAAAATATTGGCTTCGCAACCTTGCAAAATTTTAAAATTTAAACCAGCTTTTTCCAATTGGCTATTAAGTTTTTCAATTTCTTTTCTTTGAAGGGCCAGTTTTTTTTCATCTAAACCGTGCTCAATCCTCAGGAATTTTGTGTGATCAGCAATGCCAATATATTGATAACCCATATCTTTGGCCGCTCTCATCATTTCTTTGATTGTATTTGCCCCTCCATCCCATCGGGAATGACAATGCAAGTCTCCCTTAATGTCTTTTTTTTCTATTAATTCCGGTAATTTACCAGCCAAAGAAGCTTCTATTTCGCCATGATCCTCTCTTAATTCGGGTGCTATCAATTCAAGCCCAAGGGTTTGGTAAATTTCTTTTTCTGTTTTCCCGGCAATCATCTTTGCCCCTTTAAAAAGACCGTATTCCGAAAGTTTAAGACCTTTGTCGATAGCTATTTTTCTCAAAACAATATTGTGTTCTTTTGAGCCAGTAAAATATTGCAAAGCGGCGCCAAAAACTCTTTGAGGTACCACCCTGATATCCATATCAAAACCTTCTTTCATTCTGACCGAAGCCTTGGTTTTTCCTTTGCCCCAAATCTTAGTCACACCAGGCAAAGAAACAAAAAAATCCATCACTTTTTCCGGATTTTTAGAAATAACTAAAAAATCTACATCGCCAATAGTTTCTTTCATTCTTCTAACCGAACCAGCCGGAAAGACCTCTTGAACCTCTTTTAGATTTTTCAGCTTTTGGCTTATTTCTTTTACGACTGGTAAAATTTCTCCCAGTAAGAACCTTCCCTTGCTTCTTTTTAAAAATTCTATGCCTTCCAAAATATTCTTTTCTGTTTTTTCTCCAAAGCCAAACAAGGGAGCGATTTTGTGCTGTCTGGCTGCTTTCTCTAGTTCTGGAACGTTCTTAATACCTAATTTTTGATACAAAATTTTTGCTTTTTTTGGTCCCATGCCCTCTATGGCAACTATTTCTCCTAAATCAATCGGCATTTTCCTTTTGAGCTCTTGGTAGTATTTTATTTTCCCGGTTTTTAAATATTCTTCGATTTTTAAAGCAATGCTTTCTCCTACTCCCGAAATATTTTCCAAAGCCTTGACTCCTCCTTCTTTGTAAATCTGGGTTACGTCTTCTTCTAAAGTTTCTAAAGTCAGAGCTGCCTTTTGGTAGGCATAAGGCTTAAAGGCTATCCCCTCCATTTCCAAAAAATCGGCGATTTGATAAAGAATCTTAGCTATTTCTTTATTTCGCATATTCTAAATTAAAAAATTCCTTTTTCCGAAGGCTGATGAGGAACAAAGTGGTTTTTAGAAAGAATTTGAGGACGAATCAAAAATAAAAGCGAGGAAGCAGCCAGCCCAAAAAGACTAGTCAAAATAAAAACTAAATTAAATCCAAAAATAGTAGCCAGTAGTCCGCCAAAAGCAGCTGAAAACCCGAGAGCTAAACCAATAGAGGTACTTTCAATGCTCCAAGTAAAAGCCTCCCAGCCTTTGTCAATATGTCTAGTAAAAATAGCTGACCAACTGGGAATGACAAAAGCCATAGCTAAACCCCTGATAAATTCCAAAAAAAGAATGTGCCAGATTTGATTGGAAAATAAATAGCCCAGAGGGATTAAATTGGCTAAATACATTCCACCAATCAAACAATAAAAATCATCTTTTTCTCCGGTTTTGACATCAAAAAAATAAGCAATAAACGGCTGGAAAATCGATTTAGTAACCCAATAGATAGCGGCGGTAAAACCAATCATCGACAAAGAAACACCTCCAATATTTTTGACCAAAAAGATAGCAAAGATAGGACCAATAAATCCCCACCCAGTCTGAAGTAAAAAATCGCTGGAGATTAAAATTCTGATAACTTTGTTGATACCAATTTTCATTATTATCTTATTTTAGCAATTATTTCTCTTTTCCACGAGTATAAAGGCGGAATGAAAAAATTATTTTTCAATCATAACAAATTAATATCGAAAACTAAACTTAGAATCGTTCTAGGTTTTTATTGACGAATTTCGGGTTAAGACCAATTTTTTAAACTAAAAATTGGTTTCCAGTAATTTTGTTCCCCATTTAGCTAAAAACAAAATGCCAAACAAAGACGATAAGAGATCTGCTCCTCTTAAAATTAAGCTAAAAGTGATGCCGGTTGCCGCTCCCAAACCCAACGTTTTGAAAACAAAAGCCTGAATGGCTTCCAAGCTGCCCATACCGGCTGGAAAAGGAAAGAGATAAGCTACATAAGTAAAAATAAAAATTACTAAAATCATTAAAAAACCAACTACCTCTTTTAGAGAGAAAACTATCAGCCAACAACGAAGTAAAATTAAAAAATACTGAAAAAGAGTGATTAGCAAGCCCTGCCACATTACTCTTTTTTTTGGCTCAAAGAATTGAAAAATCTCTTTTTCAAAATCAGAAAACCAACCTTCATTTTCTTTTCTTTTTATGCCGAAAATTTTCAGAAACCAACTAATAATACTTTCTTTCTTAAAACTCTTAAAATAAAAAATTAAAATTAAAATAGTTAAAGCAGCTATTATGGTGGCTCCGAAAAGAGCGATATTGCCAAAAGAAATATTGGTTGTTTTGACAAAAAGAATTATTCCTAAAAGAGAAACTGGTAAGATTAAAGTAATGCTCAGTATCTTTTCAATGGCGATTGAAGCCAAAGCTTTTTCCCAGGGGACAGAAAATTCTTTCTTTGTTATGTAGGCCTTAAATCCTTCCCCGCCGACAATGGCAGTGGGAGTAAACAAATAGGTTACAGCAAAACTAGCCAGAGAAATTTCTCTCAACTTAAAAAAGGGGAGTTTAAAGCCCTGAGAATTTAAAATAAACTGCAATTTCCAAGTACCTACCAAAACAATCAAGATTGTGACGACTAAAATTCTTATGCCATCCAGGCCCCTAAACAGAGTAAGGGTTTTTATTATTTCTTGAGAGCCAATTTTGTTTATTATTAAGGCTAAAATAAAAAAGCCGACCAGAAAGAAAACGAAAAAAAAGGCAGATTTTTTCATAGGAAATCAATATTTATATTTTAGCTGATTTTATCAAAAATAAAAGCCTTGCAAAAATATATTGTCTTTATTCCCAAAAAGAAAAAGAGGCTAAACGACCTCAAGAAATTTTTTAATAAATCTTAAAACTGGGAAAGATTAACTTTAAGAAAAGATATTATTTCCGGACTAACCTCCTTCCATTGGTATTCATGCCCTGGAACTCTCATAGCTTCGGAAAAAGAAATTTTTTCTCTAGATAAACTGGAAATTAACAACTTGAAAGGAGCTTTCAAAAAAGAAAAGATTAAAGTTTTTATTTTTCCCTTTGCCAAAGAATCTTTGCCTCCATTGTTTAGGCGAAGGATATTTTGACTGGATTGATCAATTTTTTGCCAAAAAGGGACGCCAGCTTCAATTACATAAACGGAGCTTTTGGCTTCTTGGCTTAAGTCCTTAAAGGTTTCTTCAACAAAAGCTCCGCCATTTGATAGTCCGGTGATTATTATTTTGGTTTGGGGGTTATTTTTCACTAACCATTCAATTTCTCGAGCCAATTCTTGAGATTGATTTTTAAAAGAGTTTAAAACCTCTCTTATTCCCCAAATTTTTCCCCAAAAATTATTTTCGGTTCTTTGATAAGAAACAATCAGCGAATTATAGCCCCATTCCTGTAGGGTATTTTTAATTTCCAATACAATTGGGGCAAAATCCGTTGCTTTTTCCAAGGGCGTATAACCTAAACCGCCAGAATTAAAAATAATAACCACTTGAGAAAAAGGCGAAGAGTTGAGAGTTTCTTTTAATTGAAGATTTTTGGGGAAACTGACTGGCCAAAAAAGAAAAGCCAAAAGCAGTAAAAGAGAAAAAGTGAAAATGACTTTTTGATTTTTTTTCATTGCTGATTAATAGAATTTTTTCTTTATTTCTTCCATTAATTCAACAGCAACAGGGTCATCGCAAAATTCAAAGGTCCATTCCCAAATCGGAGAAACGAAAAATTTTTTATCTTCCTTTTCATATAAAATACCTTGAAGCAAAACGGCCAAGGCATTAAGTTGAGCTAAAAAATAACCCTCGGGGCTGCTTTTTGTTCTATATTCTCTCCACAATAAAAGTATTTCTTTTTTAAGAGAGGGTCTTAGTTTTTTGGTCAACTTTTCAATGGCTTTTTTTTCTTCTCTGTAATCGGCGAAAAAAATCCATTTTTTTTCTTTTTTAGAAAGCCGAAGCATTTTTTTTAAAACCTCCTCTCTTTGCTGATTGTCCGCAGGTAAAATGCGATCATAGGGAGTAGTATCGCCGGTATAAACAGCTGATAGCTCATGGCAAATAGCCATTTTCAAAAGTTTATTCATATGAAGATTTTTCTTTTCCTTGCCAAAAACCCAGGCCATAAGCAAAAGGGTAAAAATGTGCTCGGCCACGCTTTCCGGATTTTTTACTCCCCTTAAGTTCCAGTACAGCCTAGGCAATCTTTTTAATTTGCCAATCTCTAAAATAAAATCTAAAACGCTCTCTAATTCTTTTTGGTCTTTAATTTTAGCTATTTTCTTCCCGTAAAATCTTTTTTGGATTACTTTTAGAAAATCTAAAAGCAATGGGTCTTCAATCAATTCTTCGGTTTCTTCCCACCAACCCATAGCTGGCGTCTTGCCTGGGCCAAAATATTCTATGGCCTGAATTAATGTTTCTATTTTATCCAATTGTTTAACGAATTTTCCCGTATAGGTCACTCCTTTTTCGTAATTAAACCATGCTGAAAAAAGCTCCTGCTTTGTTTTTTGGTCAAGCGGTTTTAATAATCTTAAAAAAGCCTTTTTCTCCATTTCCAGTTTCTTCTTTCCTCTTTTTTCTTTTTCCTTTCTCGAAAGCCGAACCCATTTCATTAAAAGTTTTTTCTTTTTTTCTTGGTCTTTGGGCAGATTTAAATAATAAAAAAAGGGAGTAACATCTCCAGCATAAACCTCACATAAATCATGAGAAAGAGCAATCTTAATAGCTTCTTTGGTGTTTAATTTTTTTTTATCAGCCAATAACCAGCTTAAAAAAGCGACTCTAAAAATGTGCTCTCCGATGGTCTCGGGATTTTCAACGCCACGCAAAACCCAACCAGTTCTTGGCATTTTTTTGAGTTTATGGGTCTCAATTAAAAAATTAAGAGATTCTTTCATAAAAAATATACTCAGTTAAGCTGAGTATATCATAATTTGAATTAAAATTAAAACGATTTTTTCTTAGTGTCAAGAGAGGTTATATCTAATTTTTTTGATTTTGTAGACTACTTTTATCGGCGAAGTAATAATAACCTCTTCGCCCACTCTATGGCCCAAAAGCGTTTTTCCTACTGGTGAGTCAGAAGATATCTTTCCTTCGCTGGGATTTGCTTCTAAAGTTCCCACCACCATAAACTCGTTTATATGGCCATCCGGTTCTTCCAAGGTAACTGTCGCTCCTAAATCAACAATGTTCTGCCTGTTTTTAAGCGGATTTTTAATTAATTCGGCATTCTTTAATACATACTCAAGCTCTTGAATTCTGGATTCCAAAAAATTTAAATCTTCTTGAAAAGACAAATATTCCGGATTCAAATCTTCGGAATGCCAAAGCCTGGGAACTTCTCCTTTTGTTTTGGCGAGTCTAAATTTTTTTAATTCTTTATATTCTTTCTTCAGTCTTTCAAGTCCTTCTTTAGTTAGATAAAATTTTTTTTCGTTAGCCATTTTGGTAAAAACCCCCTTTTGGGTCTGAGGGGGTTTTGGTTTGTTTTTTAGAGATATTTTTGTTACCCCCTGCGCCGCAAAGTTTTTCCAATTAATAAACCAGCCACGGCCAAAGCGAATGACCAGTTATAATTTGGGGAAAACTTAACTTTGATATTTCTTAGCGACATTCTTTCTAGTTCTTTTATTAATAAAGGTGGGGCGTTTTTTGTCTCTTTTGCTAAACTCATTTTAGAATACCAAGATAATCTGTCAACCCTTTAGCCTGCTTGACTAAAAATTTTAGTCTTTGCCCATTTTTTAAAAGCCGTGCTACAATTAGCCTAAGAAAGATTATAAAAAAAGTCAAACATGAAAGAAAATAATTCTTTTTTTGAGCTAGATTGTTCAAGCTATGAAGACAGTGATTCTTTGCTCCAATTGGCAATTTCTTTATCAGCAACAATTAAAAAGCCTTGCCGGATTTTTAATATTAGCAAAGAAAGAGAAAAATCCGGTTTAATAACCCAGCATTTGTTGGCAATTCAAGCTCTAGCCCAACTAACGAAGGGCAAACTAGAAGGAGACGAGCTTTATTCAAAAGAAATTAAATTCTGGCCTGGCCAAGATTATCAAGAAATGGTTTCGGTCAAAATTGAAACTGCCATAAGCATCCCTTTGATTTTACAATCTTTGATTTTACCGGCTTTTTTTGCCTCAAAGCCAATTAAGATTTCTTTTGACGGTGGAGCGACTGATACTTTTTTCGCACCAACTATTGATTATTTTCGTTATGTTTTTTTAAAAATTTTGGAAAAAATGACGACCAAAGTCGAATTAAATATTTTAAAGCGCGGCTATTGGCCGCAGGGCAAAGCTAAGGTTGAAGTAACAACTTATCCTTCAAAATTTAAAGCGCTTAATTTGGTTGAGAAAGGACAGTTTTTGGAAATTTTGGCAATTTCTGGAGCTTCTGATATCTTAAAAGACAAAAAAGTAGCTGAAAGACAATTGGCTGGAACAAGAGAAGTTTTGGGAAAGTTGAATCTAAAGACTGAGGAAAGAGTAGAATATTATCAAACCCAAGGACCGGGTAGCCAAATTTTTCTAATGGCTAAATTTGAAAATACTTTTTTGGGAACAGACGAGGTAGGAAAATTAGGAAAAAGAAGCGAAGACTTAGGCAAAGAAACTGCCTTAGAATTATTAAAGGAGCAAAAAAGTGGAGCTTGTCTAGATAGTTATTTAACCGATCAAATTCTACCTTATTTGGCTTTAGCCAACAATCAATCACAGGTTACAGTTTCCAAAATAACTAATCATTGCCAGAACAAGATGTGGCTGATTGAAAAATTTTTAAATGGCAAATTTGAAATTAATAATAACTTAATCAGTTGGAATCCTAATTAAAAATAAAGGTGGCTTTTACTAACTAGAGATTAAAAAACTTATCAAAAGTCCGCGAAATTTTCTCTGGTTGAAAATATTGATTCATTTCAAAATCAACGGGGATTACTTCTTTTATTTCTTTCCCTTTTATAATAACTTTTAAAATAATTCCTCTCATTGTTTCTTTTGAAAAGCCCTGGTCGAAAATAAAATTTCCTAAAGAATAGGCAATATAACCTGATTGGTATTTTTCAATTGGCTGAACCACATGGGGATGATGACCGACTACTAAATCAGCTCCGTAATCAATGGCTAATTGGGCAAAGAATTTTTGTTCGGCTGAAGGAAAGGTTTGATATTCTTGGCCAAAATGAAATGAAATTATTACCAAATCAGCTTCAGCCTTAGCTTTGGCAATATCTTCTTTTAACTGTTCTTTTTCTAGCCAGGCAATACCTGATTTGTTTTCAGCAGCTGACCAAAAAGGAGAACCTAAATTGTTATAACCCAAATAAGCAATTTTTATTCCTTTGATATTTTTTATCACGGCTGAATGGGCTTGGTTTTTATTAAATCCGCCCCCTAAATAATCAATCCCTGCTCCTCTTAGTCTCAAAAAATTATCTTCCATGGCTTCGCGGCCATAATCAAAAACATGATTGTTGGCTACTGACAAAATATCAAAACCAGCAAAAACCAAACCTTCAATGGCTTTAATTTGGTGGCGAAAAGAATAAATACTACCAACTTTAGCTCCTTTGTCAGAAATTGGTCCTTCTAAATTGCCGAACAAAACATCAGCTTTTTTTAAATAATCAGCTATCTTCAAAAAAGGAAACTTATAATCACTTTCCCCATATTTTTCAATCATATATTCAACTCCTCGGTCAAGCATAATATCACCGACAAAAAATAAAACAATTTGGTTAGCTTTTTCTTTTGAAAAATAACTGCCAGAAATTTGACTGGAAAAAATCTGATTAACCTCGTTGGTCAGTTTTTCAGATTCTAAAAACAAAAAGTAAAGAAAGACAAAAACTAAAAAAAATAAAAAAAGAAAAAAGGCTGGTAGATTTTTAATTTTTTTCTTAAAGAAATAATTCATCTAATACATTATATAACAAAAAACCGCTTATTCAGCGGTTTTTTGTTAGGGCCTTTTAGCGTTTAAATCTCTCTTGTCTTTTCTTTGCCCAACAATCTCGGCAGTAAACTGGTCTGTCAGGTGAAGGTTCAAAAGGTAATTCGGTAATTTCCTTTCCACATTCAGAACAGTTCCAGTTTCCTTTGATCATTGGTCGAGGTTCACGAGGTCCAGATGCAAAATTATCTTTTGCATCGAATTTTTTGAATGCCATATAAACTTACTAGAGAGGAAAACCTTAAAGATTTTCCTAACCCCTTTTAAAGGGGTTTTGACTCAAAAATAAAAAGCGACCTTTAGACTCTTAAGTCGCTCTAGCCGTGTAGAAATATTCTTACTTAGACAGGCTATTAGAGATTTACCTGATACTAAAGACTGTCTAATTTCTAACGGATTTGCTTATTTAGGCCCCTACTTTTGGTAAAGACTTATTTAAGATTTCCGACTTATTCGTCCTCTCTACTTTAACAGATTATTTTTCCTTGTCAAGTAAAAATTATTTCAACTCGATCAGAGCTATCTCAGAAAAAGAATTAAATCTCAAAGGCAAAAAAGTTTCGCCTACACCTCGATTAACATACAAATAGGTTGAATCCTCTTGGAAAAGACCTTTTTTGTATTGACTATAGTAATCTACGGGCAAAATAAAACGACACAAAATAGGCAAATTAATTTGACAGCCATGGGTATGACCAGTCAAAACTAAATCTACCTTCCCTTTGACTTTGGAAAAAATTTCTGGTGAGTGAGCCAAAAGTATTTTAGGATTATTTTCCGTTAATCCTTGAGTTGCTTTTTGGAAATTATCAAAACCTAAGTGAGGATCATCAACGCCAATCAGATAAATAAATTTTCCGTTTTTTTCAATTTCTATCGTTTCGTTATTCAAAACCTCGATACCGCTTTCTTTTAAAATATTATTTAAATTTTTAAATTTTTTGTTTCTATGCTCGTGATTTCCATAAATAGCGAAAATTTTCCCTTTTCTGCTTTGAGAAAGCTTTTGCCAAAATTCTTGGCAAGAATCAAAATCAGTGGTCGCCCAATCAACGAGATCTCCGGTGATAAAAATAAAATCAGGATTTAATTTAGCAATTTCTTTTAATACCTTTTTTTCTTTGGGTCCAAAATTCTTGGAGTGTAAATCAGATAACTGAACGATTTTTAATTCTTTAAAAGGAGATGGCAAGTTTTTAATTTCTAAATAAATTTTTTCCGTTTGAATAATTCTGGGTTCAATAAAAAAACTCCAGAAACCGACTAAAATTAAAAAAAACATTAAAATCTCCAAAAAAGACCAAATTTGCATTTTATAATTTTTTATTCCGATCAAAATTTAACTGATTTTTATAGGAGGGTTTGACCATTTTCCGCAACGGTCTCCCCAACGGCCAACAACATTTCCTTCAATTCTGGCCTCAATCACCTCGCACTGGTTGGGACAACCCTTACATTGAAAAGAAGTACATTTTATTTCTTTATCAGAAATTTCAAATCCTCTAAACTTTGTTTTTTCGGGATTCATTTCTTTGACTAATAAGGCAGCTCCGAAAGCTCCCATTACTTTATTGTATTCCGGAACAATAATTTCTTGATTTAAGAGGTCTTCGAAAGCCTTTTTCATCCCAATATTTTCAGAAACCCCGCCGACAAAAACAATCGGTGGCTGAATATTTTTGCCTTTGGCAACGTTATTCAAAAAATTCCTGGCCAATCCCTGACAAAGACCAGCCACGATATCTTCAATAGAATGACCTATCTGTTGTTTATGAATCATATCTGATTCTCCGAAAACCGTGCAACGAGAAGCAATGATTGTCGGTTTTTTTGAGCTGAGAGCTATTTTGCCGAATTTTTCAATTGGCAGATTGAGTCTAAAAGATTGAGCATCAAGAAAACTACCAGTACCAGCCGCACAAATAAGATTCATAGCAAAATCTACTACTACCCCGTTTTCTAAAACGATAATTTTTGAGTCTTGCCCGCCGATATCAATAACCGTTCTCACCTCCGGCACCAAAAAAGAAATACCTCTGGCGTGAGCAGTAATTTCATTTTTGACTAAATCAGCTCCGGCAATAATCCCGACTAGATATCGGGCCGAACCAGTTGCTCCCACTCCCTTAATCTCAATATCAACCGAAACCTTCTCTCTTAATTCTTTCAAACCTTTTTTAATTGATAAAATAGGATTGCCACCAGTTCGACTATAGCTAGCAAAAATAACTTGGTTGGCTTGGTCTAAAAGAACGAATTTACAAGTTAGAGAACCAATATCAATACCTAAATAAGTTTTCATATTTTTTGACAATTTTTTATTAAATCAACAAAAGCTTCTAACCTTGTTAAAATTCCGGCCTCACCGGTGTGTTCATCGAAAGAAAAAGAAATAAAAGGAATTTTTCTTTCTCTGGATAGTTTTTGCAAGATGGGTCGAACTGTTGTCTCGGGCATACAACCGAAAGGCAACAATTGAATTACTCCGTCAAAGTCTTCTTTGGAATATTTTAACATTTCATAAATTGCATCTCGACCATGGCCACCAACTGTTGATTTTAAATAGGGATTAATGGTTTTTTGAATTCTCCAGTCCATCCATGGGAAAATTGTCTTTTTTAAATGATAAGAAAGACTCATTTCTCTAAAAACTTCAACTCCCATCTGGCCCAACTTCCTTTCTAAATCAAAATTTATGGCTCCGTCAATCACCGTATAAATTTCTCCGACTAAACCTATTTTCAGCACTTTTTTGTTTTTGTCAATCCGAATTGCTTTTAATTCTCTTTCTGTTGTTCTTTTCAATTCCTCCAATTGTTTTGGTTTTTTTATCTTATTAAGTTCATCTATGGCCTTAGCTAAGATGAGATCTATTTCCCCTCTTTCTATTTCTCGTGGCCTTAAATAACAAGCTCTTTTTTCCAAAAATTCGATAAATCTAATTTCTTTTAAAAAGAATAAAAAACTTTTAATTAACCGGAAAATTGAAATTTGGTTTTCTTTTCTGAGCTTGTTTAAAACAGGAAAAAAATTTTTAGAATTGATATTAAAAACATCGATTTCAAAGCCGGCGTCGTTTAAAATTTTTTCTTGAATTAACCAATAATATCTTAAACGACAAGAACCGCCAATATTTTCCCACATAAAAACGGTATCAGCTCCCATTTTAATTGCGGAAAGATAATTCCCAATATTAACCTTCAAAGGAAGGCAAAAAAGATCAGGAGACATTTTAGCTCCTTCTTCAATCGCTTTGGGGTTTGTTTTTTCTGGTAGAATAACTTCTATACCCAATCCTCCAAGTAAAACCTTAAAGCAAATTCCGTAATTTCCTAAATTGGCTACAGTGATTTTCATTTTATAATTATGTTTTTATTTTAGGGTGTCCAAAAAGGCTTCCAGTCTGGTTTGAAAACCAGCCTCACCGGTTTGTTCATCGACGATTAAATACAAAAATGGAATTTTTTCTTCCTTGCATTCTCTTTCGATAAATTCTTTTAAAACAGCGTCGCAACCGCATTGAAAAGATGACAATTCAATTATCCCTGAAAATTTATTGTTTTTTTTGTCCTTTTTTTGTAAATTAACCAGCGCATCGATTTTCCCCATTATTTCTTTGGCGAATTCCCAATGGAAGTTAATCTTAGTTTCTCCTTCGACTAAATCTGCTGGAACTTCTTCTAAAAAAACAACTTCGGCCTCCAGTTTCTCAAGTTTATCTTTTAATCCTAAATTAACATAATCGTCAAAAAGATTGTAAGGATGGGAGATTAGAATAATTTTTGGTTTGGCTGAATTTATTTTTTCAAAAAAAATATTTTTTTCTTCTTCTTTCAGCTCTTTTTCTTTTTGCAAAGCTTTCTTTAAGGCCTTTTTTATTCTTTCCTCGTCTTTTTTAAGTTTTTTTCCCAATCGAATGATACTTTTTTCGAATCCGTTTTTTCTCTCGTCAAAAATCTCGGTTAAAACCGGGGTATTAACTAAAATCTTGGCCAAGTCAGGCAGACCGAAAAACTTAGGACAGTATTCCAATTTTTCTTTGTTGGTTTTTAGCCGGGGAACAAAAATTAGGTCAGACTTTCCTTCTAACCATAAGAGATGACCCCAGAAAACTTTTTGAGAAAAACAGGTTTCCGGATCAGAATTTTTTACTCCTATCTCCGTTATTTCTTTATTGGTTCTCGGTGAAAGTAAGACTTCAAAATCAAGGCCCTTGAAAAAATCCTCCCAAAAATGGGGTCTTTTCCAATAAACTAAAGCTCTGGGAATACCAATTGTCATGATTAAAAAAGAGTGCCTTGCTTTAATGGATTTCTGGCTTCTCCTTGAGAAAAAATTTTTATTTTTCCGTAAACGCCGTCATAGCCCGGCTCAATAAAAACTTTTCCTTCTCTGACTCTGATTATTCCTTCGGCAATTTCCGATAGAGTAGCCGATTCCAACTCTGGCAAAGAAGCCGAAATTAAAACATTAAATTCGTTTTTAAATTTTCCAATTAAATTTTTGTATTCTTGTTCAACCTGTTTAGTTCCAGGCATTACCCCTAAGGCATCGGCAATAATTTCTTCTAAAGGAACCAGACTTTTGAAAGGAATAACTTTTTCCGGCTTTGAACCTTCGGCTCGGTCTGCCAATTCTTCAACTCGGTTTAAAACTCCGATGGTCAAGGGTTTACCACAGTTTGGGCAAATGCCGTTGTATTTTTTAGTCTCTGTCGGTGAAAGAGAAATTCCGCAAAGTCTGTGACCGTCATAATGATACTTGCCTTCTTCGGGATAAAATTCAATGGTGTATAAAAATTTTTGAGGATCCTTTTTCTTTATTGCCTCCAAGATAGCTTTGTAGCTGATTTCGGTATCGAAAACATTGGCTTCTCTGCCTATTTTCTGGGGCGAATGGCTATCGCTATTGGAAATTAAGCAAATTCTGTCAAGAGCTGAAAGACGCCAGTTCATTGCGGGATTGGAAGAAAGACCAGTTTCGCCGGCAAAAATATAGCTTGAATAATTGTCGAAACATTCTTCTATCGAATCGAATCCGGAACGAGAGCCAAAAAGACTGAACCAAGGAGTCCAAATGTGGGCGGGCACAATCAAACATTCCGGAGAAACATTCAAGACAATTTTGGTTAATTCTTTGACGTCTAGTCCTAAAATTGGTCTACCGTCAGATTTTAGATTTCCAATCCAGCCCAAAGAAGCATTAATTTTATTAGCCATTTCCAAAGAAGGGACAAAAATAATAATGTGAATTTTTCTGACCCGATTTTTTTTGGAATAAATGCAACTTATTTCGGTTGTCAGAATAAATCGAGTGTAATCTCCTTCTTGATTCAATGCCGGTTGCTTTAGTTTGAAAAGTCCAGGCTCGGCCGGTTCCAATTTTTCTTTAAGATTCTTAAACCATTCGGGATGAGTAAAATCGCCTGTTCCTAAAACTTTAATTCCTTTAATCTGAGCCCATTTATCAAGGTGTTCTAAATCCATATCCCGACTGGTTGCCCGAGAGTATTTGCTATGAATATGAAAATCGGCTACGAATTGCATAAATTTAACTTTTCCCCATTTTAGTTTTTTAATCTTTTAATATCAAGTAAGCCTAATTCTAAAAGTTAAATTAATAATTAAAAATCGGCAATGAATTTCAAAGCCTAATAAGGTTAAAGTATCTTTTGAATATAATTAACGCTCGGAATCGACCAGTCTTTTATCTCCCTTGAAAATTTTTTCTTCCACCCAACCAAGGGCAAATAGAATAAAAATAACCAAAAATGTTGCTAGGGTAGCTAAAAAATATAATTTTACTCCAATGGCCAAACCAATGGCCGCCGTTGTCCACAGCGCAGCGGCGGTGGTTAAACCGATTACGCCTGAAGGCTGTTGAAAAATGACGCCGGCTCCAATAAAACCAATACCTATGGCAATGGCTTGGATTATCCGCGAAGGGTCAAAATTTACGCCCGATTGCTGGTAAAATAATTTAAATAATTCAAGCGAAATTATAGAAAAAAGACAGGTTCCCAAACTAACCAAACTACAAGTTCGAAGACCAGCTCCTTTTCTTCTGTATTCTCTTTCGGAACCGATTAAAGCCCCTAGAAAAGCAGCTAAAACAAGCTGCCCAACAATTTCTTGCTCCATAAAACTTTCGTTTTAAAAAATTTATAATTTGTAAACCTTGTAACCGTCCCTCACTTTTTGGTCTACCTTGATACCAACTGCGTCTCCAGTTTTGGCTTCGTTAATTTTGTCATGCTCAATCTGCATCGACTCTATCGTCTGGCTAAAATCAGTATCGCCACCAACAATTCTGATAGTATCGCCAACTTTTAAACTGCCAGATAATTCAACGACTGCCACTCCAATTTTTGAAAAATAATGAGTGACTTTACCGATTAATTGTTCTTCTTCTGGCATATATTTTAAATTATTTTTTCCGACCTTTCGGGGCCAAATTTAATCTCTTCTCTTTTTTAATGCATTCGATCAATTCTTTGACCAATTTTTGAGGATTGCGGCCGTAAATAATTTTTTTTACTCCTCGGTAAGGACCAGTAGCAATTAATTTTATTTTATCGGCTGTTCCGCCGGTACCTTCCAAAACAGCGATTGGTTTTTGAATTTCGAAAGCAGTGGTAAATTCGTGCAAGGTTCCTATCCGGCCGCAAAGAATGATTACTCCATCGGCTGATTTGGTCATAATTACATTTCTGCCGACATAATCGGCGCCAGTATAGACTATAACATCAAAAACATCTGTCGGTAGCTTATAAGTTTTTAAATGGGCAGCTTCGGAAGTGGCGGGTGAAAAACCGATTGAAAAACCACCTGCTTCTTTGCAACCCAAAGCGGCAAAATAAGGAACACCGGTTGTGGCTCCGGTGATTAAAACGCAGTCTTGCCGGGCGATTTCTCGACCAATTTCCTTTGAAAGCTCAACAATTTCTTTACAACAATGGCCAGTGACAGCCGCGCCTGAAACAGCAATATTGAATTTAATATCCATATTAAATTTATTTTAACAAACTAAAAACGGAAAGTAAAAACTTTCCATCTTTAGAGAGGGAGAAACAATTCTTCATGAACTTGGCGCTTAGTTCGAACCCAGCTGGACATGGGCTAGAGGATATCCCTGTGCCTCCTCCATTAAGAATTGCTTGTCCTACGAAAAATTTTTCGTACCCCCTCAATTCCTAATATTAATTTTTCTTCAAAAGCTGTCAAGCTCTAAAAAATTATTTTAAAAAATAGAAAATGCCCCGATTTTCAAGGCGGGGCATCAAAAAATTTGAAATTTTCTAAGGATAACACATCGGAAACTGATTCTTGGCTATTTTACCACCACAAATAAAATTTTCTGCCTCTCTCCAGTAAAAATATAGGAAAGAGCTCCAAACTCCGGGGTCGACAACGCTATTTACAAAACAAGTCATTGGTTCAAAAATTTCTTTTTCTTGTTTTAGCGCCAAACAAAAGATTGGCTCTGAATGGATATATTCTACTTTCTCTGGCTCGAAAAAATTAAGAACCAAAAAGCTTAAATAATAAGCTTTCTTTGGGGACTCAGTATTATCAACTAAGTGAGAAAAAACCAACCATCCTCGAGGAGTTTTTATTGGTGGAGCAACTAATCTGATTTCGGAAAATTGATTACTACCAACAAAATTTTTTAAAAATTTTTCTTTTTCTATCAGAGTTTGGTTATTTTCCCAATCCTTTTTAAGAGTCCTGTCTCTTGTTTTTGAAATCAAAAAATCACTATTCTTTTGGTAAATTAAATAAGCTCGGTTTCCAATCATTTCCGGAAAAATAGCCGCATTATAGATCGGTTTCTCAAAGGGAATCATGACCCATTTGAATCTGAAAAAATCTTTCGTTTTCCAAAGTCCAAGACAAAAATCATTAAAAGAAGATTTCATTGTGGCAAAAACATAATACCAACCGTCCGGCCACTTAATGATTCTAAGATTTTCAATATTCCCCTGACAATACTTATTAAAACTGTTACCTGACACCGATTCCTTCAAAACAATTTCCCAGTTTTGACCGTTCTGACTAAGGGCGAGACCGAGAGAAAATTTTGATTGCTCGCCAGAGGTTCCAAAAAGCATTATCCATTTTCTTCCTCCAATACCATTCCAAGCCCATTTTTTAGCTTCTTCGTCGAAAACAACGCCGCAATTTAAAATATTGCTGCTCATCCAACTGATTTGAGGATTTGGTTTCATTAATGGATTATCAGCGAAGCTTTCAATATAAATAGTTTTCAAGGTACATCCCTCCCTTTTAAAAAAACATAAAATATTAAGTCTATATTATTCACCTTTTAATCGAAATGTCAATAATTAATTATTTTACAAAATAGAAAATTTATCATTGTGCCCTCACTCCGATTCGAACGGAGATTTCAACCTCCGGAGGGTCGCGCTCTGTCCATTGAGCTATGAGGGCTTAAATCTTTTCAGCTATCAAATAAATATTAGTTCTCGGGTCTTCTCCTCCCCGCCAACTTTTTTTTATCTTAAAACCGGCTCTTTTTGCTAAATTTTCAAGTTCTTTTTTGGTGAAACAATGAAAATAGCGTTGAATCATTATTTTTCCTTTTGAGTCTTTCCAAGGCAAAAAAACATCTTTAAAATCTAACCTCGAGCTACCAATTATTTTTAAAAAAGTATATTTTAAAAGCAGGGCGGGAAAAATTTTTCTTTTCCAAAAGTCCCAAACCCTTAAGACTAAAAAACCTCCATTTTTTAAGACTCTATTTGTTTCTTTCAAGTATTGCAACTGAAAATCAGCTGAAGGAATATTGTGCAAAACAGAGATACTGAAGACCTTATCAAAAAAATTGTCTGGAAAAGAAAGATTTAAAGCGTCGGCAATTTGAAATTTTGCTTCTGGATATTTATCTTTGGCAATAGCAATTAATTTTTCAGAAATATCCACTCCAAAATAATCTACTTTCTTTTCTTGGAGAGCTTCCCAAAGCCTACCGTTGGCACATCCCAAATCTAGAATCTTTTCTCCGCTTTGAGTAAAATCTGCCAATTCTTTTATGTCATCTGGGATAAAAGCTCTAGTCCTTGCGTAATCTCCGGCTATTAAGTTATAATCCTGTTTAGTTTTATTGATTAAATATTCGGCGTATTCTTTCTTCATTATGATAAAAAAAGAATTAATAATTAAGGAATTAATAAAAGAAAAGCCTAAAAAATTAACGGACGTGGCTGATTTTAAAAGAAGTATTTCTAAAAAATACAAAATTTCTTTTCTAAGCAATATCGAACTATTAAAAGCTTATCACGAATTAATTAAAAAGAAAAGGGTAAAAAAATCGGAAAAAATTGAAAATCTGCTTAAAACCCGGCCGATCCGCTCTCTTTCCGGCATTATTAATATTTCTGTTTTGACCAAACCTTATCCCTGTCCGGGCAGATGTTTGTATTGTCCAATTGAAAAAGGATTGCCCAAAAGTTATCTCTCGGGAGAACCAGCCGCTGACCGGGCTAAATTTTTTAATTTCGATCCTTATCTGCAAACAAAAAGCAGAATAGAAACTTTAAAAAAAGAAGGGCACCCAACCGATAAAATAGAGTTAAGAATTGTCGGCGGGACCTGGAGTTTTTATCCTCAAAAATATCAAGAATGGTTTTTAAAACGATGCTTTGAGGCTTGTAATGAAAAAAAGAGTAAAAATTTAAAAGCTGCTCAAGAGATAAATGAAAAATCGAAACACCGACTGGTGGGTATATCGATAGAAACGCGATCAGATTTTTTAAATAAATCAGAAATTTTAAGATTGAGGAAACTGGGAGTTACTATGATTGAAATAGGAGTTCCAACCTTATTTAATGATGTTTTAAATAGGTGCCAAACCGACCTGACTGTTGAAAAAATTGCCAAAGCCACAAAAATTTTGAAAGATTCCGGTTTCAAAGTTCTTTATCATGTTATGCCCAATCTGCCGGGGTCTGATTTAAAAAAAGATTTAAAATTATTTGAGATTCTTTTTGAAGATCAAAGGTTTAAACCTGATTGGCTAAAAATTTATCCAGTAGTTGTTTGTCAAGGAAGTCAGCTATTCAAAGAATGGAAAAAAGGAAAATATAACTCTTATTCTGATGAAAAATTAATAAAATTATTAATAAAAGCAAAAACCAAACTTCCCTATTGGGTCAGATTGGCCAGACTTTTGAGAGATATTCCCAAGGGAAAAATTGAGTCGGGTTGTAGAATATCCAATATTAGAGAAGTGATAAAAAAAGAAATGGCAAAAAAGGAATTATTTTGCCGATGCATCAGATGCCGAGAAATAAAAGAAAAATACAACCGAAAAGAAAAAATTTATTTATTCCGAGAAGATTATCTGGCTTCTGAAGGAAAAGAAATATTTTTGAGTTTTGAAAATAAAGAAAGAAACAGGCTTTTTGCTTATTTGAGATTAAGATTACCGTCGGAAAATTATATTCCAGTATTAAAAAATTCGGCACTAATCAGAGAAATTCAAACTTTAGGTCAAATGATAGCTGTTGGTCAAAAAGGCTCCTCTCCTCAGCACCGCGGTTTGGGTAAAAAATTAGTCAAAGAGGCGGAAAAAATAACCAAAAAAGAATTTGGCTTAAATAAAATTGCTGTCATAGCGGGTATTGGAGCCAGAGAATATTTTAAAAATTTAGGCTACCGGCTCAAAGAAAGTTATATGATTAAAAATATTTAATCTTTTTTAGTTTTTGGAAATCTTTTTCTAAAATTTTTTTAATTTTCAAAAATCTTAAGCCCGCCGCTGGATGATAAGTGACAAAATATTCTTTACCTTTTTTCTTTATTATTTTTCCTCTAAAGTCTTTTAGCTTTTCTTTTGGGAAGAAAACTGAAAAAGCAACCTCGCCTAATAAAATAAATTTTTTGGGCTGGAGAATCTCAATCTGTCTTTCCAAATAAAGCAAACAGGAAACTATTTCTTCTTTTTTCGGTTTTCGGTTGTCTGGTGGCGTGGGAAAACATTTTAAAGGGCTGGTGACAAAAACTTTTTCTCTTTTGATGCCAGCTATTTCAAAAAGCTGATTCAAAAGCCTGCCGGCTCGACCGACAAAAGGCCTGCCCGTCTCGTCTTCTTTCGCTCCTGGCGCCTGTCCAATAACCATAACTTTGGGCTTTTTGGTTCCTTCGCCGGGAACGGTATTTTTCCTTGTCTTCCACAAAGAACATTTTTTGCAATTTTTAATAATTTTGTTTAATTTATCTATTTTCTCTTCAGCGGTTTCAGTCATTTTTTAAATTTATTTAGAGAATTTTAGTGATCAAATACCCTATTATTGAAAAAATAGCAATGGCTGGCAAGGCAGGAATGGGATGTTTATTTTTTCGAGAAATAAAAATGTAAAAATTAACCAACAGACCAAGAGTAGAGAAAAAAACAATGACTAAAGAATTAAAAAAACCTTGCGAAACCAAAGAAACACAAAGAATTAATGGTAGAGCAATATCCCCGCCACCTAAAATTAAAAAATTTCCACCCGGTTCAATATTGCCCAGTTTTTCCTTAAAGCCCGATAGATCAGAGGGAATTATTAAGCCTAAAAAAGATTTTGATTCTACCATTGCTTTTGCCATTTCGACCATATGCTTGGTTTTATAAACAGCAGTTAGATCATAGGCCGAAAAAAATATTAAAAGAGTGATTGCAGTTTGTGACTTGAAACCAAGACCTAAAATACTGCCTAGTCCGGCTATAGCCAAAAAGATTAAAATGTCTTGAAACAAAACCAAAGGTTTATTGGTCCAAAGAAAAATTAAAATTACGATTAAAATCAAAGCCAAAAAATCTCCCAGCCATAAGCTTAAAGAGATAAAACCGCCGAAAAAAACCGCTATCAGAAAAAGAGTTTTAAAAATTGCTCCTTTGATTTTTTTAATTTGGACAAAACGGATGACAATTAAAAGGAATAGAGTAGCTAAAAGAAAATTTAAAACAAATTTTGAAAAAGAAATTTCTTGAATCTCAGTTTTTTGAACTTGGTTAAATGAAATTAATTTCGAAGCGGAAAAAATACCAAAAATCAAAATCGAGGAAAAGAGAACGATTCCAAAGAAAATTATTTTAAATATTTGAGATTTTGTCATCGAAATATTTTTAGATTTTCCAATCTCTTTTGAGCTTCAAATTTTTCTCGGTTAGAAATTAGGCTACTTTTAATCCCTTTTTCCATTATCTCCAAGGTTTTGTCGTAGGTTTCTTGATCAACCGGGTAAGGAGTACCGTCTTTGCCGCCAACCGAAAAAGAATAGCGCGCCGGGTCCTCAAATGAAGGCATAGCTCCATAAATTATTTCTGAAACTAAAGACAAAGCTCGTATTGTCTTTGGTCCAACTCCTTTTAAAGACAAAAGTTTTTCAAAATCGTCTGGTTTTTCAGAATGAACAGCAAATATTGTTTTTTCTAACCTTTTTAAATCAAATTTTTCTCTCAAGACGGGATGCCAATAGAATTCAACGTTTTCTAACTCCATTTCGACAAAACCAAGTTTTCCCCTCTTTTTAGCTAAAGAATTGGGTTGTTCAGAAATTTTTTTAATGTCTTTTAAAAAGGTTTTTGGTTCTTGATTAACCAGCTCCAAAGAAACATTTTTATTTTCGTTGCTTTTTTCAGATACCAAATTTAAACAATCAACTCTGGCATCGGAAATAATGCCAGAGTGAGGTTCTTGGACAAAATCTGGCTTGCCTTGGTCTTTTCGAAGATTGGAAGAAAGCCAATGATACCTTCTGGCTTTTTGGGCTTGAATATTCAGTCCTTGTTGAACAACTGCCCAATTACCGCTTTTGTTAAAAATCAAATTGTGTTGATAAAGAGAAAATCCATCCTGAATTAAGCTAGAATCAACCTTGGCCGACATTTTTGAAGCGTAAATTAAATCGGCAGCGAAATCAAAACCACGCGAACGGCTATAAGCCTCAACTTCTTCTGGTGTTTTTCGGGAAACTCTCTTCCCACCACAGACATAAATACCCAAACGGTCTTGCACCTCAAAAAGTCCAGCCTTTAAAGCACCTAGGGTGGTGGTGGTTAAACCGCTTGAATTATAATCAAAGCCTATGACGCAACCTAAAGACTGAAACCAAACTGGATTGGAAAGTCGTTTTAAAAGTTCGTCTGATCCAAACTCCTCAACGATAGCTGAAACAATACCTCGAGAAAGCCTTCTCATTCTTTCAAAAAGCCACCGGGGGCATCTTCCGTAATCTAAGGGAACTGTAGCAATACCGGTTTTCATAATATTTTGATTTCATTTTATTTTTAACAAAAAACTGGCTTTTCAGCCAGTAAGAATTAGAATTTTTAAAATCTAAATGATGATTTCTTCTCTTTCTTTCAAAATCAAGTTTTCCAATTTTTTTATTTTTATCTTAGCCTCGATTGTTTTTAAAATTTTACTATCAGCCTGAGTGGCTGGATGTTTGGGAGTAAAAAGGGTACAACAATCTTCTTGGGGTAAAATAGAAATTTCGTAAGTGCCGATTTTTTTGGCTTGATCGATAATCTCTTTTTTATCAGAACTAATCAACGGTCTAAAAATGGGTATTTTTGCCTCTTGGTTGATAGCGGAAATATTGGATAGTGTTTGAGAGGCGACCTGAGCTAAAGATTCTCCGGTCAAAAGAGCTGAGGCCTTCTCAAGTTTGGCAACTCTTTGACCGATTCTAATCATTGATCGCCGGTAAAATAAAACAAGATATTTTGAAGGAGCTTTGGTTTTAAATTGTCTCTGAATTTTTTGAAAAGGCATCAAAATCAGCTTGCTTTGAAATTGATAATCGTTTAATTTTTTAACAATCTCAAGACATTTTTCAATGCTTTTTTTTGAAGTTAAAGGAAAACTATGAAAATGCAAAAAAACAATTTGACAACCTCTTTTCATCATTAAAAAACTGGCCAGAGACGAATCGATACCTCCAGACAAAAAAGAGACTATCTTGCCCGAGACTGAAACCGGTAAGCCAGCCAAACCGGGGAAAATTTCAGTAAAGATATAGGTATTTTTTTCTCTAACCTCTAAGAAGATTTCTTTTTGGGGATTATTTAAATCCGCTTTTCCTTGGATAATTTTTCCAATTTCTCTTTCTAATTCTTGGCTGGAAAAATCATGCTTGCCAACTCTTCTTGCTCTAACAGCGAAAGTTTCTTTTTTTGACAAAAAATTCT
>Ga0172364_10000544_pt1 | contig 26980 bp, 18 predicted proteins | sample LakKivSesite10cm_FD_114545 | JGI IMG/M metagenome (GOLD analysis project Ga0172364, IMG submission 114545) | Sediment microbial communities from Lake Kivu, Rwanda - Sediment site 10cm | ecosystem: Environmental > Aquatic > Freshwater > Lake > Sediment | place: Rwanda: Western Province, Lake... | reverse complement strand
GTCATTAACCTTAGCCTTAACCTGATTCGTCAAAGCCCAGACAATTCAATCCGGAAGGAATTCCCTCACTTCGCTGGTGCTCCATCCCCAACCCACTATACGAGCATCTTCTCGCTTGAATGCAATGCCCAGCCCACCCACCTCCTGGGTACGGGCAATGATGTATTGGTGTCCCGCAGCAGGCGGGACTCCCTTCGGGAACAACTTTCCAGATAAAATACAGTTGCCCCGTTTCTCTCATTCCCCGTTTCAAATTCTTATTGTCTTGACTCTCCTTTAACTCTTTGATAACATTAAAAAATGGGGGAAGGAGGAATACGATTCACCAATCACTATTCACTATAGTTAAGGGGTATCAATAAATTGAAAAAACTGATAATTCACCAGACTCCTAATTGTGTCACTGGGCATTCTTCTTGAATTATTATCTTCTCCAGAGGAAAAATGCAGTGAAGGGGGAAAAAGAATATATTCAACAAAAAAACAGGAAACATGTTGTTGAGTGATTGGTATACTAAAGGCTGACTCTTGAACTTGATAATTTTTGACAAAAGGAGGGGCCTTGCATAACACAAATGGTAATTCTCATACTGAAAATTTAAACTTACGCGATCGAGCAATTAGACTTTTTTCTTTTCTACGCGACCTCACAGAGCTTCGTACAAGAACCATCAGAACAATTGATCAGTACGATACGGTTATATGGTTTCAAGATATACCACATGAGCCAGAATGCCATTGTATTGCTTGGAGCAAAGAGATTGAAGAGGAGCATGCAGACGTTTGGTTACAAATAAAAAAGCCACGTTTAAAAAACCCTCCGAAAGTTCCTGAGCAGCTAGTCCCGTGGCTTAACCATGAAGAAATATTAGACTCATCAATTCTCCCAAGCTTAAGAGAAAATATTACTCTCAAAGTTGCTTCACCAACAAATGAAAATGGAGAAATAGAAACTGAAAATAAAATTATCGAACTTACACACAATCCAGAAATTGTAGCCCTTTGGGAAAAATATATGGATCAAGAGTGGATGCCGTGGGCCTTGGAAGATCAAAGACTCCAGCGTATTCAAAGGATATACACAGCGCTATTTACAATGTATCAAAGGCAACAACGCTTAGGTGAGGCTTACGAAGTAGTTGTTGGTATTGGTTATCTAACATGGAGAACTCAGGAAGAACAAGAAATTAAAAGGCATATTATCACTGCTCAAACAAGTATCGGTTTTGATTCTGTTAGGGGAGTCATTACAGTGGGTCCCGCGGGAGAAGGTGCTAAACCTGTTTTAGAACAAGACATGCTGGAACCGGAAGATAGACCGGATGCCGAAAACCAGAAATCTATAGAAAATCAGATTAAGGAATTTGGTGATTCAATATGGGATACCACTTTTATCCATTCTGTTTTGAAGAGTTGGATTCATTTGGTTGCACCCACCGGCCAATATGAGGAATCTATAACACCACAAACAATCACTGATAAGAACCCTAACCTGCACTTTGCCCCTTCCTTGATTCTACGCAAAAGAACTGAACGAAATATATTGCGTATGTTTAAAGATATTATTGAGCAACTCGAGAAAAAAGGGTCTTTGCCTTTTGGAGTTGAAAGATTAGTGACTATCACAGAAGATAAACCCTTAAATTTGGACGGCATTGATTCATTAGACACCGGAAGATATATTTCAGAAATACCTCAGGAGATTTATTTCCCATTACCAGCCAATGATGAACAAAAAAGAATTGCCCAAGAGTTAAATAAACGTCATGGTATTTTGGTTCAAGGTCCACCTGGAACTGGCAAGTCGCATACAATTGTAAATCTGGTATGCCATCTTCTGGCAAACGGTAAACGTGTTCTTGTAACCAGCCATACAGCAAGGGCGTTAAAGGTCTTAAAAGGAAAATTTCCCCAAGAGATCGCCGACCTATGTGTCAGTCTTCTTGGTGACGACATTTATGCCATGCAATCATTAGAAGATTCCGTGAGAGGGATTGTAACCAAACATACTGCTTGGAATAAAACAACAAACCAAACCCAGATTAAAGCTTTAGAAGATGAACTCGATAAAGCTCGAAAGGAAGAAGCAACTTTAATAAAAAAATTGCAAAGTGTGCGTGAAATAGAAACATTTGTCCACCCTCCAAGATTTGGCAACTATGAAGGTACAGCACAGCGAATCGCTGCTCAAGTAAAAGAAGAAGAAAGAAGTTTTTCATGGATTCAGGTGGAGCCAGACGAAACAGATGAACCGCCTCTCTCAAATACAGAAACTCAAGAATTATTAAAATTTATGAGAGAACTGAAAAATATTAACAAGGATGATCTGCAAAAAGACCTTATTATTCTTGATCAAACCATTAAGCCCTCTGACTTCAAGGAATTAGTGAAAAGGGAAGAAAAATGTCATCAAAAATTATTACAAGCACAAGATTATAAAACAAATTCATATTATGAGATTTTAGCGAAAACACCTGAGAATTCGAGAAAGATTCTTATTGCATTAATAAAAGAGTTCTTGGGCATGTACGTTCAGTTTCTTAATCACCCCCAAACATGGGTGCATGATGTGTGTAATCAAATACTTAAGGGGCAGGAGCGACAATGGATTGAGCTAAATAACATCACAGATAAATATATAAATCTTATAGAGCCCTTGGTTCATAAAACATCGGAAATGACAGTTTCAGGCTTAAAAGAGGCAAATTATACCACTGCAAAATCAGATGCAATTTTGTTGCTTGAACATATTGAAAAAGGAGGAAGGCTTGGGTTTGGGCCATTTAGGGCTAAAGTGGTGAAGCAATGCATCTATATAATCAATGAAACCTCTGTGAATGGCTGTAAATGCAATAAGCCTCAATATTTGAAGAACCTTATCGAGTGGCTCACTGTGGTAGAAGGCATTAAAAATTTAGAGTATTACTGGTCCCAGCAAGCAGAAACACCTACTGGCAATTTTGTGACTATGTTGGCTTATTATTTTGATCAAAAAAAGTATCTTGAGAATGTATTAAAATTAAATGACCAAATTCAACATATCAGGCAGACTATCAAGGAAATTCCAGGTCTCTATGAAATAGGATGGGTTAACAAAGAAGGAATTCAAGCATCTCTTGATGTTCTTGAAGCTATTGAATCAGAAGAAGAGTATCAAAAGGCAAATCAACCTCTCAAGTCATTAGAGAATATTATATACAATTTTATGATAGATCATAACGCCCATGAAATTATCGGTAAACTCTTCCAGAGCCTGAAGTCAAGGGATATTAAAAAGTACGCAGATTATTATCAAAAACTATTAGACTTACATGAATTGCAGATGAAATATAAGAAATATAAAAGTCATATGGATGCTTTAAGAAATAAGACACCCAATGTTGTCTCAGAGCTTGCGGAGAGTTACGATGACAATGTGTGGGATGAAAGAATGGCTTATTTTAGTGAGGCTTGGAATTGGGCAAGGGCAAATAGATGGTTGAAGCAATTGACTGATCCGATGGAACATGAAAAATTAGTAAGAAAGCTTGAAAATATCACTAAACATATTCTGGAGATTGTCCGTAATCTTGCAGCTTCCAAAGCATGGAATCACTGTTTTCAGCGGATGACAGAGCATGAACGTCAACACCTTATGGCTTGGAAGGAAGCAATGAGAAAGATAGGAAAGGGGACAGGAAAATATGCCAGTATGCACAGGCGAGCAGCGAGAGAAAATATGAATGAATGCAAGTCAGCCATCCCTGCTTGGATTATGCCTATTTTCCGGGTTGCAGAGACTGTAGACCCTCAGATAGACACCTTCGACGTTGTGATAATAGATGAGGCAAGTCAATCAGGGCTTGAGGCGCTCTTTTTACTCTACTTGGCAAAACAAATAATAGTGGTGGGTGATGATAAGCAAATTAGTCCGGAGTCTATTGGAATCAAAAAAGAGGATGTTGAACACTTTAGACAGCTTTACCTTTATGATATACCACTGAAAGATACTTTTGATGTTGACACGAGTTTTTTTAACCAAGCAGGAATTCGATATGGGGGCCCAATTCGGCTTAGAGAGCATTTCCGATGTATGCCAGAGATTATCCGGTATTCAAACAACCTTTGCTATTCCTCGGAACCTTTAATACCACTGAGGCAATATGGCTCACTCAGATTAGAGCCAGTTTTAAGAACGTTCGTTGAAAGCGGATACCAGAAAGGATCTTCACCAAGAATTGTAAATCCCCCTGAAGCTGAGGCAATCGCAAAACAAATTGAGCAATGTTGTAAGGATCCACAATACGATGGGAAAACTATGGGGGTAATCAGCTTGCTTGGAGATGATCAATCAGGCTTCATAGAAAAAAACCTGCTATCAGCATTAGGGCCAGAGGAGATGGAAAAAAGGCAACTTATTTGTGGTGATTCTTATGCATTTCAGGGTGATGAGCGTGATGTAATCTTTTTAAGCATGGTATCGTCACCTGTGGGCGAAACACGAATTGGAACCTTGGCCGATGAAAAAACAAAAAGACGATTTAATGTGGCTGTGAGCCGGGCAAAAGACCAAGTATGGCTATTTCATTCAGCAACGTTAAACGATCTGAGTCCCAGATGCCTACGGCATGACCTTCTTAACTATTTTCAAAATCTCTTTGTAAAACCTGATTCTCCAGAGGGAATTGACATTGAAAGCTTAAGGGTATTTGCAGTATCTAAAAACAGAGATAAAGATCCATCATCATTCGAGAGCTGGTTCGAGGTTGATGTGTTTTTAAGGATTATAGATCGTGGGTATAGAGTTATTCCACAGTATGAGGTTGCCGGTTATTTTATCGATCTGGTTGTAGAGGGTTTTATGAGCCGCCTTGCCGTTGAATGCGATGGTGATAAGTGGCATGGAGCAGAGCGTTACGAACAAGATATGTATAGACAAAGAATGCTTGAACGTTGCGGTTGGACATTCTGGCGTATTAGAGGGAGTAGCTTCTATCGTTCCCCGGAGAAGGCAATGGAAGAACTATGGAGCCTACTTGACAAGCTGAAAATCTTTCCAACGCAAAAACAAGCCGAATCGGAACAATTTTACAGTGAAAAGAAAACCCATGAAGAATCATCAGCACCTGTCATAGAATTGGTTAAAAATAGAACCAAAGATGACTATCTAATACAACCAACTTTATTTCCTGCCAATTTTCCTTTACTTAATTATTCTAAATGGATACATCGAACCCTCTCTGATCCTAGGAATAGCACAATTAATCAAGTAATGGATGGTTTAATTGAAATAATAAAAGTAGAAGAACCTATTTTACGTGAGAGGGTTTTCCACTTATATGTAAAAGCTTCAGGGCTGGGCAGAATCGGAAGCCAAATATTATCGATTTTTAAAAATGCGCTTAGAAAGGCGATCAAAAAGAACTATGTTGAAGAGGTAATTGAATTCTGGTTACCAAGAGAATCTGTTAAGATTATTCAAATGAAGTCATCATCTGGCATAAAGATACGTGAATTGGGTGATAGAACATTTAAGGAAATACCACCAACAGAAGTTGCGGCCTTGATGAGCTTGATAATTGATAACAATAAAGCTGATGTCTCAGAAACTGAACTGTTTCATAATGTTCTGGAATGCTATGGAATACGAAGAATGACAAACGATATGAAAAACATTTTGTCCTATTTAAAAAAACAATATGTAGATCCAGAATTGAGAAAGAAATATGCTGTTATGATAAATATGGATGATACACCTATTGGTAAAATTCTTAGTACAGCGGCAAAGGAAAAAAACATCGACCAATAAGGAATTAATAGAAGGCTCTTCAGACAGAGTTAGACGGGACGTAATTGAAGCATTGCCATTTGTGGGGACATGGAGGAGCGAACAGAAATATTAACAGGTTGTCTTTAAGAGGTGGGCGGGATGATCAATAACCAAAGCGAGGCTTTGACATGACAGAAAAAGAATTGATAGATAAGTTGAATAAGCTGCGATCATTACCGGTAGAGACTGAAGTAGTAGAGTTTAAAGAAGCAAAGAAAACATACGATTTTAACAGACTGGGTAAATATTTTTCCGCTCTCTGCAATGAGGCAAATCTCAAAAATGTGGATTTTGCCTGGCTTATTTTTGGCATAAAAGATAAAGGTCATACCGTTGTCGGATCTCAATTCCGCCCCTATCGTCCTGATCTTGACAGCCTAAAAGGGGAAATTGCCAATAAGGCCACAAACAGGATTACTTTTGTTGAAATCCATGAATTAAATCTACCTGGGGGTAGAGTAATAATGTTTCAAATTCCTTCCGCCCCGAGAGGCATTCCTGTAGCATGGGAAGGCCACTATTACGGGAGGGACGGAGAGGAATTATCCCCGCTGAATCTGGAAGAACTTGAAAGGATAAGAAACCAGGCGATTACAGACGATTGGAGCGCCGCTATCGTTCGTGACGCCACCATCAAAGACCTTGATCCTACGGCTATTGCAAGAGCCCGCGAAAATTTTAAGAGCAAATTTCCTGAAAAAGCCATCGAGTTGGATAATTGGGATGATACCACTTTTTTAAACAAGGTCAGGATTACCATTAAAGGACACATTACACGAACTGCAATCATTCTGTTGGGTAGAGAGGAATCAGAGCATTTCATAAGTCCTGCGGAAGCCAAAATAAGATGGCTATTGAAAGACGCAAAGGGAAACGACAAAGACTACCGGATTGAGGGTTGCCCCCTACTTCTGGCAGTGGATAAGGTATACGCCAAAATCCGCAATCTGAAATACCGCTATATAAAAGACGGCACTCTTTTCCCTGATGAGGTTGATCAGTATGAGCCTTTTGTTATTCGTGAAGCCATCAACAATTGCATAGCCCACCAAGATTATACAAAAGGCGGGCTTATCAATGTGGTGGAAATGGATGATCAACTTGTATTCACCAATTTAGGTAGTTTCATTCCTGGTTCGGTGGAAAAGGTAGTAATAGAAAATGCCCCTGAAGAACATTACCGAAACAGGTTTCTTGCAACCGCCATGTTCAACTTAAAAATGGTTGATACTGCTGGAGGTGGTATCAGGAAAATGTTCAATTACCAACGTGAAAGATTCTTCCCTATGCCAGAATATGATCTTTCGGGCGGAAAGGTAAAAGTGACTATAACTGGGAAGGTGTTGGATGCTGAGTATGCTCGTGTTTTAGCAAAAAAACGGGATCTGGATCTTTATGAAATCATTATGCTCGACAAAGTTCAGAAGAAAAAAATCCTAGCCGAGGTTGAGATTGATCATCTGAAAACAAAAAAACTTATAGAAGGAAGAAGACCAAACTTTCACATATCCTCTGATGTTGCTGAGAAAACAAATCTGAAAGCCGACTACATTAAAACACGCGGATTTAAGGACGATCATTTCAAGAAACTCATTCTTGAGTATTTAGAAAAATACAAACAGGCATCCAAAGAAGAAATAGACAAGCTTTTATTGGATATACTTCCCGGCGTTTTAGATGAAAAACAACGCAAGAACAAGATTCGTAATCTAATTTATGCTATGTCAAAAAGAGATAAAACCATTATAAATCAGGGAACTAACAGATATCCAAAATGGGTAAGGGTAAGATAAACTTTAGATAAACTTTAGATAAACTTTAGATAAAGATGGCGGAGTCGAATCTTGGCAGCCTGTTGCCCAAACCCATCTATAGCTGTATTTTGTCTGGGAAGTATCTCTGGAGCGAGCATTGCGGGAGTCTCCGGGTAGCCACCCGCAAAAGTTCATGCGGGTACCCGGCTGAAGGTTAGCGTTTCCCCGCATTATGCGGGGAATAAATGCGCGGATGCATCTTCGCTTGAGCCGCAGGGGCTTAAGCGGGTGGGCTGGGCATCGCATTCAAGCGAGAAGATGCTCATATAGTGGGTCGGAGACGAAGCACGAGCGAACGAAAGGGATACCTTTCAGATTGAAGCGGAAGGCTTGACAAAAAAGTATTTGGGCAACAGACCGTTAAATTTTAGATTAAGCAAAAAGTGCCCACTTTTAATTCTTAACTCACAGATTTTTCAGTTTTTGTTGATAAAATTATTGACCTCATTATAGAATCAATATAAACATGTTTAAAAGAGCTGGTGGTTCAGGACCTTTTTTTCGAGAGATTTTAAAATACACCTTTGGCATGGACAAAAAAAGATTTTATCATCCGGACACAGGGAGGCCTCTGTGGTTTGGCGTTGTTGTGGGAATGGCTCTTATGGGGGTGCTAACAGGAGGTTACCACTATGCCGGTAGTGCCAGATTGTGTAATACCTGCCACAGCATGAAACACGAATACAGTGAGTGGCAATTAACGAAGCACAAACAATTTGCCTGTATCGAATGCCACATGCCAGATACCTTTATTGTTGAAAAGCTTGTGTATAAAACCCGTGCTGGCATGAATGACCTTTTCCATGAGGTTTTGCGGGATTATCCTGCCACAATCAGGCTGTCAGTTAAGGCAAAAAACATCATGAATGGAAACTGCCTGAGGTGTCATTATTCGACAATAGAAAACACACCCATGAGCAGGGGCGGCCAGAATTGCTTAAAATGCCACCGGAATCTTGTTCATGGCCAGGGTTTGGAAAAAGGGGGGATAAGGATTGAGTAAAGGTGCAAGGTTTTTTGCTCTGCTTCTGGGGATGATAGTTGTTTTGATCATTATTTTTGTTGTAGTACAGGTAGTAGTTTTCAAACCGCCGTCAAAGGTTAAGCTTGCGAAAATCCCGGTAGGGGAATATGACCCTGTTGTATGGGGAAGGTTTTATCCTCTCGAATACGGGAGCTATAGAAAGAACCTTGAAATGGCGCCTTCCCCGACAGGTTATGGTGGCAGCCTGAAGGTCCAGCATGCGATAAAACAGCCGGAAATCCTCATAAACTTCAAGGGCATGGCATTCAGCAAGGACTACACAGAAGACCGGGGGCATCCCTATGCACTGGAAGACCTTAAGGGGACAAAACGGATTACTCCGATGAGTCCCGGGGCCTGTATGACATGCAAGACTGCTAATCTGATTGATATATATAAAAATATGGGCTGGACATATGCAAAAACGCCTATTTCTGAGTTGTTTCCAAGAATGAAACATCCAATTGTGTGTGCGAACTGCCACGACCCGGCTACGATGAACCTTCGCATCATTAATCCTGCCTTTATAGAGGCAATGCAAAAGAGAGGAGTTGATGTAAAAAATGCTTCCCGTGAAGAGATGCGGAGTTATGTCTGTGGACAGTGCCATGTAGAATATTATTTTGAGCCTGATACATCAAGGGTCATATTCCCGTGGGACAAAGGACTCCATCCAGAGCAAATTTATAGTTATTATGCAGGTAATCCTTACGGATTTGAACAGGACTGGATTCATCCCGATTCGCAGGTAAAGATGCTAAAAGCCCAGCACCCGGATTTCGAAACGTGGAATAATGGGAACCATGCAAAGGCAGGCGTCTCCTGTGCTGACTGCCATATGCCATATATGCGTGAGAAAGGTCAGAAGTACACCTCTCATTGGGTGACAAGCCCGATGAAGCATGCTGAAGCGGCCTGTCGGCCCTGCCATTCTGAGGGCGTGGAATGGCTGCTTGAACGCGTAAAGGCGACCCAAAACAATGTCTGGCAGTTGCAGCATACAGCGGGAATAACCGTTGCTAAGGCGCATGAAGTGATCGGCAGGGCAGCTGCTTACTCAAAGGTTAACCTGACAGAACTCAATAAGGCACGCAACCTTGTACGAAAGGCGCAATGGTACTGGGATTTTGTAGCTGCCGAGAACAGTATGGGTTTTCATAATCCTGCTCAGGTACTCAATACCCTTGGCCAGTCTATAGACCTTGCCCATCAGGCAATTGAAACTGCCAACCGGGCTGCAGAAACAAACTTTTAAAAAAGGTAGGAAGTGAAAACAGGAGTTTTCTTTCACAGTGAGTTTATAAATAAAGACTGGCCTATAATCGGGGATAAGTTCCGCAATTTTCCACAAGAAATTTCTTCCTTAAACTTGCAGAGGAGGTAAAAGACTGTGCTGAAGAGATTTGTAATGGGAGATATCTCATTATTACCTATGGTGGATTTCGTGCCGATATAGCTGAATATATTTTCCCCGTATTGTGGAGATACTGGCAGGACCCTGATACAATATTTCTAAGATTACTGTCCTCTGCCCGTAATAAAAGAATCTGTACAGCTTGCCTTTGATTACACCTTAAATGCCCCTTCAATACCTATATATCTCTTTCTTATTTTTGGTTTCTCTATTTTACCGGTAGGATTCCGGGGAACCTCACCAAAAAAAACCTTTCGTGGTCTTTTATATTTTGGTAGCCTTTGGCTGTACTCAAGGACTTCTTCTTCTGTGAGTGTCTTACCCGGTACTATGTCAACCACAACTGCAACAATTTCTCCAAGTCTTTCGTCAGGGAACCCAATGGCTGCAACGTCCTTGACACTCGGATGGGTATGGAGAAAGTTTTCAACTTCAATGGGGAAAACATTTTCGCCACCTGTGATGATTACATCTTTTTTCCTGTCCACGATATAGATAAAGCCGTCTTTATCCTGTCTCGCCATGTCGCCTGTGTAAAGCCATCCATCTTTTATCGTCTTTGCCGTTGCTTCAGGATTTTTGTAATACTCCCTCATGACCCCGTTACCGCGCACAATAAGTTCCCCTGGCTCCCCGATTGCAACATCCTTTCCCGTATCATCGACAATACGGGTTTCCCAGTTAAATCCAGGCCGACCGATTGCTTCAATCTTATGTATGTTCTCTATCCCGAGATGCACGCAATTCGGGCCCGTACATTCACTCAGGCCATAGGTTGTATCATATGCCATCTCCGGAAAATATTGTTTCCAGTGTTTTATGAGGGATGGGGGAACAGGCTGAGCCCCGATGTGCATAAGCCTCCACTGGGAAAGTTTATAATCTTTGAGCTTTATCTCTCCGCTATCAAGTTTCAAGAGAATGTCCTGTGCCCAGGGTACAAGAAGCCAGACAATCGTACCTTTCTCCTCACTCACTGCTTCTAAAGTCCATTCCGGTGAAATACCTTTTAGTATTACAGTCGGTCCCCCAACAATAAGGCTTCCAAACCAGTGCATCTTTACGCCCGTATGATAAAGTGGAGGGATGAGTATGAATTTATCATTTCTGGTCTGGTAGTGGTGCATATTTTCTGTTATGCATGCACATGCCATATTCTTATGGGTGAGAAGTATTGGTTTTGGCTGACCTGTGGTACCGGAGGTAAAATAGAGTCCACAGGGGTCGCTGAATGTTATCTCTACATCCGGTGGTATTGAAGGAGACCTGTTGAGCAGTTCAGAAAATGAATCTGCGAAAGACGGGATATTTTTTCCGGAACAGATATAGTACTTGATATAAGGGAGCTCGTGTCTTATAACCTCTATCCTTTCTGTAAATTCTTCCCCGAATATGATAATTTGAGGTTCCGCCACATCTGCACAATATTTAATGTCACTACTTGTGAAGCGAAAGTTGAGAGGTACAACCCATACCCCCATACGAACAATACCAAAATAGGCAACAAGCCAATCAATAGAATTGTTCATGAGATGTATGACTTTATCGCCCTTCTTTATACCCTTTGCCTTGAGAACATTTGAAAAACAATTCACACGCTCATCAAATTCCTTCCACGTGATTTCAAATCTCTTCTTTTCTGCCGGTATTCTTTCAACCAGTGCGACATCATCTGGATACATCCTGGCGTTCCTTGCCAGCATCTCTCCTATATGTATATCACTCATTCTGGCCCCTCCTCTACTTTTCAGAATCATCTAACGATTCGTCTTGATAAAATTTTCTGTACACAAACTATATCCTGTATATAGAACTTACATAAGAAAAACATTGTTATCAAGCAATTTAATAGGAGGATTATTTACCATGCAAGAGGGTGAGTTAAAATTGTTAAGTACCCAAGAGACTAAAAAAGGATTATCCCTGACCAATAACATAGCAGGGTAAAGTAAAAACTCAGGGTACAAGGTTAAGGATGATGATAATGATTAATATCTTCGAGGACTCCTTCTCTGTCTATCCCTTTGTGGACGGGCTTCGTCAACGGTAATGGTACGTCCCATGAATTGTATGCCATTCAATTCTTTTTTTGCTTTTTCGGCTTCTGCCTGGGTAGCCATCTCGACAAACCCGAAACCCTTACCCTCGATTATTTTGATTTCCCTTACCTCTCCGTGTTCTGAAAACAATTCCTTCAGATTCTCGTTGTTTGCAGAATAATTAAGATTCCCTACATAAAGTTTGCTACCTTGCATTCCAACCTCCTCTTTTTTTGTGTTTTGTCGTCTTATAACGTTTCCCGTGGAGATAGAAGCAAGCAGTACATCTGACTCCATAATGAAACATTAAAGAACTCCTGTAAGTATCATAAATCAATCAGGGGTAAATGAAAAGCATTTTATTTAAAAATTGTGTTAAATAAGGACGGTGATACAAACTTTTCTTTTATATAAAACGTATAATGTTTTAAAATACAGCAAGTTAGTTGTTACAATACACAAAAAGGGGGTAGATATGAAATATCAGGTTGGTGAGGTTGGAAGGGTTGTAGTGGCGCGATTTGAGGACGGAGATGAAATACTGCAGAACCTGATAGATATTGTGAAGAGGGAAGCTATCAAAACCGGCATATTGTACCTTTTGGGAGGTATAAAAGATGCGAGGATTGTTGTAGGGCCTGAAGAGGACAGATTGCCTCCTGTACCTGTCTGGCGAGAATTAAGAGAAAGCTACGAAACATTCGGTATAGGAACTATATTCTGGCGTGGAGATGAGCCAAAGATACACTTCCATGGTACATATGGGAAATGGGATAATGTAAAAACGGGTTGTCTCAGGGAATCGGCAAATACATTTATTGTGATGGAAGCAATAATTGTTGAGATTAGAGGGGTAAAAGCAATAAGAGACCTCGATCCTGCATCCAATATGGTTCTTCTTAAATTGTTAGATTCAAGTAACTCATAAGAGAAGAGGGGATTATGGTAATGCTGATGTATACCCATGCAGGCCTCATGGGCCTTGGCTTTTGTATTTTTTTATGTGGTGTAATCATTGCCCGTTATATAAAGAAAAGGATTTGGTGGTTAAAGACCCACAGAATACTTGGGATTATAGGGGTATTCTGTATCATTCTTGCTTTCTTTACTGTAACTCTCCAGATAACGCTTACCGATGGTCCGCATTTCGGGGTTCCCCATAGTTATGTCGGCATTGTAGTCGTCATTCTTTCAGTTGTAACGCTGATTTTTGGCTTATTGCAGTTCAAACTGAGAGAGGCAGCAGCGAGTATTAAAAAACTTCACATCTGGTCCGGAAGAATGACCATCTTCCTTATGTTTATCAATATCTTCTTCGGTCTTTGGCTTATTGGTGTAATTTACTGATTCTTCTCTTCACCTTTTCCCAGCTCTTTGTTATAAGGAAGCTTTCATCCATATTGTCAATCATCCTGATAAACTTATTTATAGGGGCAGAAAATGTGAGGTAGCTGGCCGGAACACATGGTCTTGCTGATACATCAAACATCCCGAGAACGCCCCGTGGGTGACTGGAGGTTTTTTCAAGAAACGGATACATAACAATTGTGGAACAGCCGGCTCCAAAGGGTGAGAAAACACCGTTTTGTTCTATTTCATCAAAGTTTGAAAGGGTGAAAAGACCTGAAAGAACATCCGGCGGTTCAAAAAAGATCACTCCCTCCGGGCTATCATCTTTATCAATTTTATCCCATCTCTTAAAAATGATAAACCGACCGGGTGCTTTAAATTTCGGGAGCATTTTCATAACCTTTCGTACCAGCTCGGGGGATTTTTTGTAACGCTCACCTTCAAGTTGTCCGGGAATACCGCAGGAGAGAAAATACTCAAAATTAGGCATCACCTCTTCAGTAAAACCGAGGTATCGCTTTCCACCGCCACATCCAATTGAACTCACATCGAATGAGAGAGATTGTCCATTTCTCACCCGTGATAAATCTGCTATGATACACCTGTGGTTGGTTGGTGGTTTTGCCTTCTGTGCAACCCCTTCTTTGTCAGTGTAGTAAAAGATGATGGGCAGCGGTGCCCCGTTGAAATACTTCCCCCATAGTTGAACGAATTTTTCTTTAAGCGAAATATCCATGGTCATCTCCATCGTTTAATATTATGCAGCAGATACTAAAGTCTTTGCTGCTTACTTAAAAATGGTTTTGCCACCTTTAAATTTATTAAAACATATTTTTCACGTTTGTTCCATACCTCCTTTGCAAACAATCTTTATGTCTCTTATAGCAAAAAACTTGACAAAAAAAACGTATTACAATATTATCCAAATGCATGACTTGATGTCTGGTGGAGGTTGAAGTCAGATGATAAGGGAGAATATTATTAGAAATGGAATTGCTCTAAAATGTTTTTTGCTCTTTCTTTTATCTATTTTTCTCATTCTATCAAATACTGAGGCTGATGAACCGGTTATAAAAGCAGGAGAATCTTTAAATTTGGAGCGCTGCATAGAGATAGCCTTGAAAATGCATCCGAACATTCTCCGTGACCGGTACACGGTTAGAGAAAAAGAGGCTATCCTGGGTCAGGCAAAGGCACCCTATTATCCAAAAATTGATACGTCTGCGGGCCTTACACGGAATTTTGTGGAGAAGAATACCCAGGACCGTTATTTTCCCCTGGACATGTATAATGAAAATCTTGCCAATGCCACACTCGATCAATTAATATACGATTTTGGGAAGACACCTACGGATGTCAAAGCAAAGAAATTTAGTGTTGAATCCTCACGGTTTGATCTCGACGACACTACAACAGCAGTAACAAATAACGTTAAGTCTGCATATTATGGCGTCCTGAAGGCAAAAAGGACAAGGGATGTAAATCTGGAGACTGTGGAGCAGTACGGGCAACACCTTTCACAGGCTAAGGTACTTTTTGAAGCAGGAAAAAAGCCGAAGTATGATGTAACAAAGGCTGAACTGGATTTAAGCAATGCACAACTCGATCTCATCACTGTTGAAAATGATCTTAAAGTAGCCTGGGTGAAACTCAGTAATGCAATGGGCATAGATGCGGAAGTAGAATACAAAATCGAGGATACCCTCTTCTTTGAAGATTATGGGATAACACTTGAAGATGCCTTAAACAGGGCTTATCAGAATAGGCCCGATTTAAAGTCATTGAGTGCACAGAAGGAATCTGCTGCAACATCCGTCGAGCGTGCAAAAAAGGACTATTTCCCCACGATAAAGGGCAAAGCAGGCTATAATTTTATCGGGAGTGAATATCCTCTGGGACAGGGCTGGAATGCAGGTGTTACCATGTCCCTTAACATCTTTGAGGGTAATCTGACCCGTAACAAGATCGAAGAATCAATGGCAAAAACGAAATCGGTCGAGGCAAGGATAGACTCAAAAAAGCTTGATATTTTACTTGAAGTCAAACAGGCATATCTCAATCTCCTCAAGGCAAAGGAGAAAATCAGAAACACCGAGATACAGATAAGGCAGGCAACGGAAAATCTTGAGCTTGCGAACCTCAGATATAATGCGGGACTTGCCGAACCTATCGAAGTTACCGATGCGACCGTCTCATACAGCAAGGCAAAACTCTCCAACATAAGTACTCTTTATGATTACAGGATAGAACAGGCAAATATTGAAAAAGCAATGGGGAATAAATGATGAAAAATAAAAAAATCATTATAGCTGTTATTGTTGTTGTTTTAATTGTTGTAGTGTACGGTTACATGTCCAGGAAAAAACCACCACCTCCAGAGAAAAGGGGCGTGCCTGTTCTTGCAGGAAAAGCCGTCCAGAAAACGATGCCGGTAATAGTAGAGGCAATTGGCACAGTGGAGGCATACAACACCGTTACAATCATTTCAAGGGTTATGGGTCAACTTTTGAAGATTCACTTTAAGGAAGGACAGGATGTGAGAAAAGGTGAATCGATTTTTACGATTGATCCGGGCCCTTATAAGGAGAAGCTTAAGAATGCTGAAGCAAAACTTGCACAGGATCTGGCTCAACTCCAGTATAACGAGTCAGAGGCAAAACGTTATGCCTTTCTCCTGGAAAAAGGTGCTATTTCAAAGTCTGATTTTGAGAATAAGCAGACCCTTGCAGCTACCTATGAAGCCATCGTGAAGGCTGACAGGGCTGATGTTGAAAATGCCCGCCTTCAGCTCGATTACTGTTATATCCTTTCCCCTCTTGATGGAAGGACAGGCACGTATGGTGTACATGAAGGAACGATGGTCAAAGATAACGATACAAAGCTCGCTGTGGTCAATCAAATAACCCCCATATATGTGAAGTTTTCAGTTCCGGAAAAACAACTTTCCGAAATAAGGAAATACATGGCAAAAGGATCGCTAAAGGTGAAGGTGAATCTCACGGGTATTAAAGAGAATGTACCGGAGGGAGTCCTCTCATTTATCGACAACACAGTGGATCCTGCCACAGGGATGATTCTGCTCAAAGCAACATTCCCGAATAAAGATAAATTCCTCTGGCCCGGGCAGTTTGTCAATGTTGTGCTTCAGCTTGCACAGGAGCCAAACGTAATAGTAGTTCCTGCACCGGCCGTTCAGATAAGCCAGGATGGCTCCTATGTGTTTGTTGTAAAACCTGACAATAAGGTTGAATTTCGCCTCGTTACGGCAGAACGGACAATCGGCGATGAAACGGTTCTCTCAAAAGGAGTAAGCCCAGGGGAAACTGTTGTGACCGACGGCCACTTGAAACTTAAAGACGGATTTCCTGTTGAGATAAGGGAATCACTGCTTTCGGGCAGCTCAAAAACGCAGAACCCGCAGGATAGTAAAAAGTGAATCTTTCTGAGATATGGATAAAAAGACCCGTAATGACCATCCTGGTCATGTGCGGCATACTTTTTTTCGGCGTCATCAGCTATAATTCTCTTCCTATTAATAACCTTCCTGCCGTGGATTTCCCTACTATTCAGGTAACGGCAAGCCTTCCCGGTGCAAGCCCGGAAACGATGGCTTCTACCGTTGCCAAACCCCTGGAAAAGCAATTTTCCAGTATTGCAGGCCTCGCATCGATGTCGTCGTCGAGCTACCAGGGTATAACAACGATCATCCTGCAATTTTCCCTTGAGCGTAACATCGATAACTGTGCCCAGGATGTGAGTACAAAAATAAGTGCTGCATCTGGGGACCTTCCCACCAATATGCCCAGTCCACCTACATATGATAAGGTGAACCCTTCCGATCAGCCCATCTACTACATTGTGTTGACCTCAGACACGATGCCTCTCACGCAACTCAACGAATACGCCGAGAACTTTCTTGCTCAGAATTTCTCCACCGTAGAGGGGGTGGCCCAGGTTCTCGTCTACGGGCAAAAATTTGCAGTCCGCGTACAGGTAAACCCAAAGTTGCTGGCTAACAGGGGTATTGGGATCAATGACGTGGAAAAAGCTATACAGAAAGCAAATGTGAACCTTCCCGGAGGAACTTTGGACGGGAGTTTTCAGGCTTTTACAGTAGATTCCAACGGTCAGTTAATGGTAGCAAACCAGTACCGGTCAGTGATTGTGGCCTATGAGAATGGAAATCCGGTACGGGTACGTGATATCGGTGATGCCATTGATGGTGTTGAAAAAGACAAGCAGTTTGCTGCATGGTATGGCACAAAAAAGAAGCTTCAAAGGGCTATCGTCCTTGCAATCAAGAAACAGCCCGGAGCCAACGCAGTTAAGGTCTCAAGCGGTATCAGAGAGATTACTCCCAGACTGATGGCCATGATACCCGATTCCATAGAGTGGCGGGTACTATATGATGCATCCGATTACATAGGGGACTCCATCCATGATGTGCAGTTTACCTTGCTCCTTACGATCTTTATTGTTCTCATTGTCATATTCCTTTTTTTGAGGTCTGTGAAGTCAACGATCATACCGAATATTGCCATTCCCCTCTCGATCATTGCGACCTTTGCGGGCATGAGTGTATTAGGTTACAGTATGAATAACCTCTCTCTCATGGCTCTGGTCCTTGCTGTGGGGCTTGTTGTTGACGATGCCATCGTCATGCTGGAAAACATTGTTCGCCGTATGGAGATGGGTGAAAGCGCCATGGAAGCATCACTCAAGGGCTCAAAGGAAATAGGCTTTACGATCCTTTCTATGACCATCTCCCTCGTGGTAGTCTTTATCCCCATACTCTTTATGCCGGGTATCGTCGGAAGACTTTTCCGCGAATTCGCAGTCAGCATCGCTATTGCCATACTCCTTTCAGGCTTTATATCTATTACCCTGACACCGATGCTCTGCAGCCGCATCTTAAAGGGGTTTTCGGAAAAGAAAGAGGGAAGATTCTACACGATTTCCGAAGGTATCTTCAATGCGGGTCTTGCCTTTTATGGGAGGACCCTGACATGGGTTCTCAAGCGCCGTGGTTTTATCCTTATCTTCATCGTTATGGTTTTGTTAATGACAGGGTACCTTATCTGGAAAATACCAAAAGGATTTTTGCCGGCTCAGGACCAGAATTTCTTAATAGCTTCCACGCGCGCAGCGGACAGGATCTCCTTCGACGATATGGTAAAGCATCAGGAGGCTGCAAATAAGATCTTCATAGATGATCCTGACATGACAGAGTTCATATCTGTAGCAGGTTTGAATACATACAACACCGGAATCTTATTTGGTATGGCAAAGAAGATGTCGGAGCGCAAGCGGTCTATCGATGAGATTATTACAGAGCTGAGACCGAAAATGAACAGTATCCCCGGACTCATGGTATTTCTACAGAATCCGCCTCCCATCCAGATAGGGGCAGGCCATTCAACGGCGGAATACCAGTTGAGTATACAGGGTTCCAATCTTGACGAATTATATAAATATTCAGAAATTCTTGAAAATAAGATGAAAGCCGTTCCTGGGATTGTGGATGTCAATACGGATGTGGCACTCAATAGCCCCAAGGCGATGATCCATGTCGACAGAGATAAGGCCTCTACCCTTGGTTTGAGTCTTGGCCAGGTTCAGGATGTGTTCTTTTCTGCCTTTGCTTCACGAAAAATTTCAACTATATATGGTTCGCTCAATGACTACGATGTTATCCTGGAGGTACAGCCCCAATTCAAGCAAGACCCAAATGCCCTCTCCTATCTTTATATTCAGTCCAATAGCGGCAAAGTTGTTCCTCTGAGTACCGTTGCCCGTATAGAGGAAACCACGGGCCCCACGAGCGTCAACCATGTGGGACAGCTCAATTCTGCCACCGTTAATTTTAATCTGAAGCCCGGCTATTCCATAGGTAATGCCGTCGATGCGGTAAAAAAGATAGCCCGGGATATTAACCTTCCACAAACTATAACTTATGCCTTCCAGGGCTCTGCCCAGGAGTTCCAGAAATCGTTTGCGAGCATGGGTTTTCTGCTTTTTATCACTATCCTTGTAATCTATATGGTTCTCGGTATCTTATATGAAAGTTTCATCCATCCCATTACAATACTCACCGCGCTGCCCCTTGCCGGATTCGGGGCCATTCTGACGCTCATAATCTTCGGGCGAGATCTCGACATGTACGGCATGGTGGGTATCATCCTTCTTGTTGGCATCGTGAAAAAGAATGGCATCATGATGGTCGATTTTGCCGTTGAGGAAGAGAGACAGAAAAACGTCGATTCTGAGGAATCAATTCATCGGGCCTGCATGATCCGTTTCCGTCCCATCATGATGACCACCATGGCAGCCCTGTTTGGTTCAATGCCTATTGCATTGGGTTTTGGTGCAGGAGGGGATGCACGTCAGCCTATGGGTCTTGCTGTTGTCGGTGGACTCCTTTTTTCACAGCTCATGACCCTCTATGTAACACCTGTGTTTTATGTTTATTTTGACAAACTAAGTAAGTGGCTTACAAAGAGAAAGGAGTAATAAGTAAGGATATAATAACAAATAACCAATCATCAAACTCGATTTAACAAAAAAATTTATGTTTTTGCATTGGTTATTATCTGGAGCTTGAAATTTGGTTATTGGTAATTCTTTATAGAGGAGTGATTTATGCCAAAAGTTAGTGAGGGTGTATATTTTATTCAGGGGCAGGATGAATTTATCCCTGACTCCCATGTGTATGTGATCGGTAAACCGGAATCAGGGGATCTTTCCATCGTTGATGTGGGTTTAACAGGGAAGGGTAGTTATAAGGTCCAGTCCATCCTGAAAATGGGGATTGAACTTTCAGCTATAAAAAGGATTATCATGACCCATACCCACTTTGACCACATTGGTTGCCTCTCTGAAGTGAAAAAGGAGATTCCAGAGGCTGAGCTCTGGGTGCATATACTGGAAGCAGACCTGCTGGAGAAAGGAGATGAAAGGGCGGTCTATGGTATGGATATGTTCCAGGGGATGTGTCAGACGCAGTATGGTTTTAAACCCGGTGCCTTTAAATTTAAGGTAGATAAGAAGCTTCAAGGTAAAGAGACGATGGATATAGGTGATATGACCTGGGAAGTAATCCATATACCGGGGCATTCTATGGGTGGCATTGCCCTTTATAATAATGCCTCAAAAATCCTTATCCCTGGTGATGTAGTTTATGCGGATTATGCTATTGGGCGTTTTGACCTTTTCGGGGCTGATGCGAATGAACTTAAGAAGTCACTTTTGCGTCTTGCAAAATTGGATGTGGATATACTTTTACCAGGTCACAACGAGATTGTGAAGGGCCTTCCCCCCGACTACATCATGAAAACCGCTAAAATGTGGGAACCCTACTTACAGTAAGCAGTTGGGGTCCTGTGAGGACTGGTTAAACCCATCTATAATGCCTGGTGATTGAGCGAAGAGTTAAGGAAAACAAGCCAATTGACAATGGATTATCTTAATCTTTTCTTCATTCAGGATTTCGCCCAGAATCTTTGGAGAAATACCCTCTTCTTCTGCTATCTTTAGTGCCTGTTTACATGGAATCTTGTCCTCTCTAATTTTCGCTTTAATCTTTTTTATTAAGTCCTGTTTGTTCATGGCGATTGTTCTCCTCCTTCTTAATATTTGGAATCCTGTGTTGTATCTACACCCACGATTTATTATCCCTGGAATTTCCTTTTAAATCAATCATTTTATACTATTTTTGCTGGAAAACTTTGAATGCCCCTCGGGTCCATTCCCCGAAGCTTGCTTCGTATAAGAGGTCTTGCCTCGGGGTAGTTCATTTCATGGTCAGGTTTTTTTAAAAGGAAAGAACAAAACCTTTATTTTTTGATGTTGATTAATGTAGAATTTACAGGTCTTCACAATATTACCTTATGCTGATGAATATTATTCTCTCTCTTTTTCTTTTTGTGGCCTCTCTTTTTCTGAATTGTGCAAGGGCTGAGGAGACACTCAAAAATGCCTTTTTTATACCTCAATGGAGCCCCCAGGCGCAGTTTGCAGGATACTACGTCGCATACGAAAAAGGGATATACAAAAAATACGGTATCAACCTTAATATACTCCCTGGAGGTCCAAGCAGTCCTTCAGTAGAGTTTCTCGAGAAAGGGAAAGTGGACTTTGCAACCATGTGGTTATCCACTGCCATACAGAAACGTTCTCAGGGATTAAAGCTGGTGAATATTGCACAGATTATACAGCGTTCCGCCTTGATGCTAATAGCGAAAAAAGCAAGAGGCATCAATAGACCCGAGGATATAGACAATAAGAAAGTAGGAATCTGGGGTGAAGATTTTAAGATACAACCCACAGCATTTTTTAGGAAATATAAGCTCAAGGTTAAGGTTATTCCGCAGTCATATTCGGTTAATCTATTTCTCAGGGATGGTGTTGATGTGGCATCAGCAATGTGGTACAACGAGTATCACACTATCCTCAATGCCGGGCTCAAACCTGATGAATTGACCACCTTTTTCTTTCATGAGCATGGGCTGAACTTTCCTGAAGATGGTATCTATACTCTTGAAAAGACATATAAAATGGATCCGGCATTGTCATGCGCCTTTGTGAAGGCTTCTATTGAGGGCTGGCTTTATGCGTTTTCACAACCTGAAGAAGCACTGGATATTGTTTTGAAATATATGTCTAAGGCAAATGTTCCTGCAAATAAGGTCCATCAGAGATGGATGCTCAGTCGGATGAAAGATCTGGTGCTTCCTGTAGATAAGGATAGAGCACCTGTTGGAACGCTCACGCTGGAAGATTTTATGAGGGTCTCAAATACACTCAGAGATGATGGTCTCATAAAAAAAATTCCTGACTTCAAATCCTTCTATGGAGAATGTGTAGGGTATGTTGAAAAATAGAGGTATTGCATTCAAACTTGTCCTTTTTTTTACTTTAAGCAGTGCCATTATCTTCACGCTTATCTTTGGTTATAACTATTATGTTTCCCGCAAAACGATTGAAAAAAATGTAGAGGAAAATGCACGCACTATCGTAACAAATGCGATGAACAAGATTGAAACTGCACTTCGTGCAACACAGAAGGTTCCTGAAAATATAGCCTACTTTTTAGAGAACAGCTCCTACAATGAGAAAGAGTTAGTTCAGCTAATTTACACAGTAGTAGAAAAAAACCAAGAGATATACGGCGCTGCCATTGCCTTTGAACCTTATGCATTTAAGAAAACATCGCAATATTTTGCCCCCTATTTTTATAAACCCAATCAGTGGATAGAATTTAAATCTATTGATAAATATTACAATTATCTTTACTCCGACTGGTATCAAATTCCAAAAGAACTTAAACGTCCTCAGTGGATAGAGCCATACTTTGGCGAAGGTGGGGGCATTATCATGTCATCGTATTCAGTGCCTTTTTACAAAAAGGTTGATGGGAAGAGGCAATTCAAGGGGATTATTATTGTGGATGTATCCCTCGAACAACTGAGAAATATTGTCTCCTCGATAAAGGTTCTCAGAACAGGGTATGGTTTCCTGATTTCAAAAAATGGCACGATCGTGACCCATCCATTGAAAGACTTGATAATGAATGAGACTATCTTCAGCATTGCAGAAGCACGGAATGATACTCATCTCAGGGAGATAGGAAGAAAAATGATTCATGGTGAATCCGGGCTCGTCCCGTTTAAAAGCATTACCACTGAAAAGATGTGCTGGATGTACTATATTCCCATTCCTTCAAGTGGCTGGTCGCTTGCCGTGCTTTTTCCCCAGGATGAAATGATAGAGGATATTACAAATCTGAATAAAATAGTTATTTTCCTCGGGATTTTTGGGCTCTTTCTCCTTTCCATCGCGGTGGTATTTATTGCCAGGTCGATTACAGAACCCTTGAGGGGAATGGCAAAGGCAGCGGAACATATCGGGGCCGGGAATCTCGACATCGAACTACCACCGGTTAAAACACGAGATGAAGTGGGGAAACTTTCAGAAGCATTCAACTACATGAAGGCATCATTAAAGGAATATATTAAGGAACTTACAGAGGCTACAGCCTCTAAAGAACGGATAGAGAGCGAGCTCAAGATTGCCCACGATATCCAGATGGGCATCCTGCCAAAAAGGTTCCCCCCATTTCCTGACAGGGATGAATTTGACATATACGCGACGATAAAGCCTGCGAGGGAAGTAGGAGGAGACTTCTATGACTTTTTCTTCATAGATGATGGACATCTCTGTTTTGTCATTGCCGATGTTTCAGGCAAAGGGGTGCCTGCAGCCTTATTTATGACTCTGACAAAGACCCTTATAAAGGCAAAGGCTACTTCTGGGCTTACATCGGATAAAATCATTTCCAGGGTGAACGAGGATCTATGTATAGGGAATGACCTCAATATGTTTGTAACCGTTTTCTGTGGTATTCTTAATACCAGGACAGGGGAAATACTCTATACCAATGGAGGACATAACCCTCCTTTGCTTATAAGAGATAAGGGTGATATAGCCTTTGTTGAGGGGAAAGGAGAGCTCGTGGTAGGTGTTATGGAGGATGCGAAATATACAACGGAGAGTATTATTTTGCAACCCGGTGATTCACTTTTCCTTTATACCGATGGTGTTACAGAAGCGATGAATGGGAAAAGCGAACTTTTTTCAGAAGAACGCCTGAAAAAAGAGATATTGAAATGCAGAGGAGAATCGATTCTTAAAGTCATTGAGTGTATAATGGGTGAAATTGTACAATTTTCTCTTGAAGCGCCCCAGTCAGATGATATTACCATGATGATAGTACAATTTAGGGGCAATAAAGGAAGGTAAGATGAACCGCAGATATTTTTTTGAAATTCTGATTGTGAAGAAGGCGGAATTTATCTAAAACAAAAGGGGGTTTGTGTGAAGGTATATTTCTGGGGTACAAGGGGTTCGCTACCAGCGTCTGTTACAGCAGAGGAAGTTCGGACAAAAATCTTAAGGGTATTAAAAGAATCAGGTGATCGCACTTTTCAAACAGATGAAGAGATTATAGAATTCGTGGATGGACACCTTCCATTTTATGTACGGGGAAGCTATGGCACTAACACATCGTGTGTAGAGATTATTGGTGGGGAGGAATACATTCTCTGCGATGCAGGAACGGGATTGAGAGATTTTGGAAATCATGCTTTAAAATCTTCGAACAAGGATAAGCCCGATCAAAAGAATATTTTCAATATTTTTATATCCCATTTACACTGGGACCATATTCAGGGATTTCCATTTTTTACGCCTGCCTATATAGAGGGTAATTATGTCAATATTTACGGTTGTCACAATGAACTGGAGCAGGCGTTTATCAATCAACAGAATTATCCTTATTTTCCCGTACCCCTTAAATATATGAAGGCTGATATAAAATTTATAACACTGGAATCAGGAAAGGAATATGAAATAGCTGGTTTTAAAGTGAAAGTTATGAAACAGAATCATCCCGGAGACTCTTATGGTTATAGATTTGAGAAGGATAGGAAAAGTATAGTCTATTCCACGGATTCTGAGCATAAAAGAGAAGTTGATAGTAAAGACTATATTTTTCTGGATTTTTTCAGAGATGCCGACTTGCTTATCTTTGATGCTCAATATGAATTGGAGGAAGCTATAGATGCGAAGGAAAACTGGGGACATTCGAGTAATATCATAGCCGTTGAGTTGAGCGTAAAGGCAAAAGTGAAACGTCTCTGCATCTTTCACAATGAACCTACCTTTGATGATGAGAAGCTTGACCGGTTTTTAGAAGATACAAGGAGATATTTAACAATTCATGCAGAGTCCCATCCCCTTCAGATTGATCTGGCATATGACGGCTTGCAGATTGAATTATAGCCGGATAAAATCGTCTTATTCAAAAAGGGGTTTAAGGGAGGGAAATCAAAATGATAGATAATGAAGACATAAAGCATCTCAAGGCTATAGCAGGTGAAGAATGGGTCTCAACAGGTGACTCTGTACGAGAACTCCACTCACATGATGAGTCTTACCATACACATCACCCTCCTGATGTTGTTGTGTGGCCACATTCTACTGAAGAGGTGAGTAGGATAGTGAAGTGGGCATATGAGAAGAAGGTACCTGTTACCCCATGGGGGGCGGGTACAAGCCTTGAAGGCAACCCTATACCGGTGAAAGGCGGAGTTTTGATAGATTTTCAGGAAATGAACAAGATTATTGCAATCAGACAGGAAGACTTCCAGGTTGATGTGGAGGCAGGGGTTATTTATAAGGAATTGAATAAGACGCTGAGCCATCACGGTCTCTTTTTTCCTCCTGACCCGGGTGCAGCAGCAACCATTGGTGGAATGATAGGCAATAATGCAAGCGGCATTCGAACAGTCAAATATGGGGCAACAAAAGATTACGTGATGAGACTTGTGGTTGTTTTACCTGGTGGTGAGGTTATACGGATAGGCAACAGGGCAAGAAAAAGCTCGTCGGGTTACAATCTCTTATCCCTTTTCATCGGCTCTGAAGGCACCCTCGGTTTGGTAACAGAGGCGACATTAAGACTTGTGGGCCTGCCTGTTAATTTCATGGCAGTAAGGGCAACATTTCCGGCTGTGTTCAACGCCACAGATACTGTTTTTCAAATCATGAGTTCAGGGCTTTCTCCGGCTGCAATGGAATTTCTTGATGGAAATGTGGTAAAGGTTCTCAATCATGACCGAAATCTCTCCCTTGAGGAAAAACCTACGCTCCTTATGGAGTTCCATGGATACAGCGAGCATGGGCTAAAGGAAGAGATGGCTTTTGTGGAAGATATCTGTCATGAGAATAAATGTACCTCCATTGATAAAGGTATAGGCCAGACAGAGAGGGCACGCCTCTGGGAGATGCGTCATCTTACCCTTGAATCAATCAAGAGGTATCACCCTGGTTTACTCCCACTTATCATGGATGTAGCAGTGCCTCTATCTCGATACAGCGAGATGGCAGGCTTTATAAAAGAAGAAGTGAAAAATCTTCAGGCATATGTCTTCGGACACGCAGGTGATGGAAATATCCATGTTGTAGTGATGGATAATCCCGATGACAGGGCCCGATGGGCTCAGGTTGAGGACGCAAACCAAAAGATTGTCCTAAAAGCCCTTGACTTCAAAGGGACATGTACAGGGGAGCACGGTGTAGGTATCGGCAAAAGCCCCTTCTTACTGAAGGAACATGGCGAGAGCCTACGGGTAATGAAAAAGATAAAGGAATTTTTTGACCCTGAAGGCCTGCTAAATCCCGGTAAGTTCTTTACAGAGTAAAAGGTCTTTTTACAAACTTACCAGAAGGGATTTGTTGTTTAACGCTTCCTTCCTGAAAGGGATGAATGCAACAATCTGAAAAACATACGCTCTTTCACTTGGTATTCTTTGATTTATTGTTATTAGGTCTGTTAGTAGTATGATTGACAACCTATACGGTAAATACTAATATTTTACAAATTGTAGCTTGTAGCAGATTAATTGTTAGCGCTTAAAAACTGATTGAATACCTGCAGCATAATTAATTCATTAATTATATCGCATGCGATAT
>Ga0172364_10000542_pt1 | contig 26995 bp, 26 predicted proteins | sample LakKivSesite10cm_FD_114545 | JGI IMG/M metagenome (GOLD analysis project Ga0172364, IMG submission 114545) | Sediment microbial communities from Lake Kivu, Rwanda - Sediment site 10cm | ecosystem: Environmental > Aquatic > Freshwater > Lake > Sediment | place: Rwanda: Western Province, Lake... | reverse complement strand
CTAGTAGTCAGTCATGCTGATATGGATGGATAAAGTTGCTTCAACTTAATACGAGCATCATCGGTGTGGAATTGCCAGTTAATGACCGAATGAACATTATTTCGTTCTTGGACAATTGCGTGGACCTCCTTCTCAAGAAGGGATACATTGGGAATGTGCTGTTTCAATTTTCGACTGAACACACTTAGCTCGATTTCGGCCATATTCAACCAGCTGCCGTGCTTGGGTGTGAAATGAAACTCCAATCTTCTGAGGATGCGGCGTGCTTCCTTGGGTGGAAACGCTTCGTACAAGGAAGCTGGTTTGTGCGTTCTAAGGTTGTCCAGCACTACTCGGATCAAGACAGCCTGGGGATAAAGCACATCCACCAACCATTTCATTCCTTGAGCGAAATCGATCTTCGTGTGGCGTTCCGTCATACGAACATAGCGCTTCCCGGTCAAAGGCTCATAAAACATGTTCAAGTTACATACTCCATGGCGTCGATACTCATAATCGTAACGTGCCTTGCGGCCTGGCTGGCAGGGATAGCTCGTACGGGTCTCCTCAATCAACTGTTTCAAACCTTCATCAAAGCAAATCAGGGGATGCTGAGCTTCATAGGGACGTTCATATTGATCCAATACATCTTCCATGCAAGCCACGTATTCCGCATTGGCCACCGGAATGCACCACATTTCCTTGAGCCAAGGCTTTATCTCGTTTTTTTAAGCGTGCGCCGGATGGTCTCATATGAGATTGAATCCACCACCTCCAACTCAACCATCTTCCCGGCCAGTAAACGCAAGGTCCAATGCTCGTGCCCTTCCGGAACCTCACTGCAGGCCGTCGCAATCAGGGTAGCTTCGCCGCGTCCATCCAATTTGCGCTTCTGCCCTGGCCGCGGATCTTCATTCAGCGCTCTCTCTAATCCTCCCAGTACAAACCGTTTGCGAATACGTTCCACACAGGGTCGGCTTACGCCCAGGGCTGACATGATTTGTGGATCGGATAAGCCCTCGTTTGCCTTTAGTAATATCATAGCCCGTTTCATCTGGCGTGCTTTGATTTGGCCCTTACGTGTCATTGCCAATAGTGACTGGCGTTCTTCATCTGTCAGGTTGATGATGTACAGTTTCTTAGGCATTTTTGGTGTCTCCTTGCCTTCCATTGTTGCAAGGAGTGTTCCATCTTAATCACGATGACTAACTACTAGAAGACGTTCGACAATGGTGTACATCGAATGTAGATGCAATATTCCTCATGGATGATTGGGGTTCTAATCAGAGATTATTGATCAACCCCAAAATCTGGCGCGAAATCTTCAAACCTCTCTACAGAGAGTATTGCGAGATTATTCATGCAGCCGGCAAGTTTGTTTTTTTCCATACTGACGGTTATACGCAAGCTATCTTTGGGGATCTGATCGAAGTAGGCATGGATGCCATAAACTCACAGCTTTTCACAATGGATATTGAAGAATTGGCTCGCCTATACAAAGGCAAAGTAACCTTCTGGGGAGAAATGGATAGGCAGCATATACTGCCATTTGGAACACCTGAGGAAGTTCATGAAGCAGTCATGCGGGTTCGCAGAGCGCTAGATGACGGAACAGGTGGCGTCATTGCCCAATGCGAATGGGGAGGAGATAATCCGAAAGAAAATATTGAGACAGTCTTTAAATCCTGGTTGTAAGATTGACGGAATAATTATCATAAGCCAAGCAAAGAGGTCATTTGAACATTATAAACACAGAATCTTCAGCATCCTCTAGTATCAAGCATAGATCATCGTAAGGAATAGTAAAAAAGATGAAGGAAATCGGTGTACTAAATATTCGAGTCAACACTGTTATTTCGATGATAGGGAATATAAATGAATTAATTGATTGTGATGTCGTATGACCAATCCTTTCGAGCCTGAAGGTTGTGGATATATTCGTTTCATAAAACAAGAGACCAGTTTTGAATTTCTCGAAGTATTGAAGAAGTGCCTGTCTGTGGAAAAATTGAAATTTTTTAAAGAGACCAAAGCGATCATTTGGTCCATGTTTCGGAAAATCAGTATCCTGTTTGATGATTTGCCTGCGGAAATCAATTCTAATATTGAGTTAGAGAAGAGAGGTGAGAACGCGAAGGCGATTATTTGCACCGACGATTTCAAAATATTAACCAATTTATTATTGACCTACGGTGCAGGGAATAAGACGAATATTTGAGAAACTTGATGATTGGATGAGATTAGTTTGCCAGAAATCAAACAAGTTCTTGTGCAAGGAGAGCATAAATGGAGTACACCGAATCTATCTATAAAGCCGTTTTAGATGGTGATGCTACTGGTGTGAAAACCGGTGTGGAAACCGCTCTGAATGCTGGGGCTTCGGCCGATCAGATCATGCAGCAAGGGCTGATTGCCGCTATGACCGAAGTAGGAAGGCTATTTGAGTCAGGTGAATATTATGTGCCTGAAATGCTCATTGCAGCTCGAGCCATGCAAACTGGGCTTGTAGTTCTTAAGCCGCAACTGGTACAAAACGGTGTGAAATCGGCTGTAAGAGTGGCTATTGGAACCGTCAAGGGCGACTTGCACGATATTGGAAAGAACTTGGTGGGTATGATGCTGGAGGGTGTGGGGTTTGAGGTCAAAGACCTTGGCAATGATGTGGAACCAGACAAGTTCGTGGCATTAGTGCAGAACGAACACGTGGATATCATCGCTCTATCAGCACTTTTAACCACCACCATGACCAACATGGCAACGACGATTGAAGCGCTTAAGTCTGCAGGTATTCGGGACAAGGTAAAGGTAATGATTGGTGGCGCACCAGTGACTGAAGATTACGCTAAAAAGATCGGTGCAGATGGCTATAGCCCCGATGCTAGCGCGGCTGCGCGACTAGCAAAATCACTTATGGGCGATTGAAAGATGTTGGTACCAATATCATGCTTGTAAATAGCATCAGAGGTTAGTTCGATGGCTAAGGACTTTTTTATAGATGAGAAGCTTATCGGTTCTGTTTCAACATAGGTTAGGGTCTTGATCATCGAATCTCTGACCTTCGAGAAAGGTCTTGGAAGTATACCGGTTAATGTTTCTATTGGGCTGGTGACACTGTGAGTGAAATCAAGTTTTATAGGAAAGATTGGCAATGATGACTACGGAAAATTTCTCGCGAAGGCATTGAGTAAAACGGCATCAATATGACTACCCTATTGTTTCCGAAGACTGTGCGGATAATCCTTACATTTCTTATGAGGATAACCAGTAGTGCGGACGACATTCTGTTCTATCCACAGCAGCGTCAACACGCTCTTGTAATGCCGAACTCAAACCAAGGTTGCACAAATGGATAAAAGTTTTTACAACAAGAATAGACAAAAAATTGCTGCGAAAATGACCGTTGGCGATGTCATGCTATTTTTCAGCGGCGAAAGTGTACACAAGACCGCAGATGAAAACTACCCATTTTTCACAAACCGGAATTTCCTTTATCTGACAGGTGTAAAACAGGAGCAATCTGCATTGCTGCTTCAAAACAAGGGCGATTCCGTCAGTGAGCGTTTGTTTGTCCTTAAACCCGATATTGAGCGTGAGAAATGGACTGGCAGACGCTTCACCGAGGAAGAGCTCATCGAATTCTGTGGTATTGAGCAAATCGAAGACATAAACCAGCTAAACAAAACCTTGGACGCTCTCCTCACTTCCCAACAAGTCAATACGCTTTGGCTTTGCCTAGACACGCTTGCGCCGGAACGTTCTTTCGATATTGAACGTCAATTTTCGAAAGGTATACGCGACAGATATCCTCATATCATGATCAAGAATAGTTATCCGCTTATCTGTTCAATGCGTAAAATCAAGGCCCAAGAGGAAATTGTAGCAATCCGTAAAGGGTTACAGATTACCGAAGCGGGGATTCGCCGGATAATGCGTGTTGCCAAGCCCGGAATGTTTGAATATCAACTCGAAGCTGAGTTCAATTTTGAGCTTGCTACACATGGACAACGCCATAGCGCGTTTCCTCCCATCATAGCCGCTGGAGAGCGCATCTTTTACCTGCACTATTTGCTCCCCATGCAGCTTACTGCAGACGGCGACTTAATCCTCGCCGATGTAGGATCAGCTTACGATGAATATTGTACGGACATCTCGCGTGTATTTCCCGCAAACGGCCATTTCAGTGAGCGGCAGGCACAGATATACCAAATTGCTTATGCAGCCAATCGAGCTGTGATAGCACAGATACGTCCGGGTGAACTGTTTAGTATGCCGAACCGCGTTTGCCGTGAAGTATCCTTTCAAGGGCTCAAAGCATTAGGTCTATTGGATGACTTCGCTGATATTGGCAAATATGTTTGGCATAACACAACGCACCACATCGGCCTTGATACCCATGATGTCGGTGGATATGAAGAGCTTATGGCTGAGAACATGGTGTTCACAGTGGATGCAGGAATTTATGTACGTGAGTGGGGCATCGGGCTACGTATTGAGGATGACGTGCTCGTGACTGCTGACGGCTGCGAGAACCTTTCCGCATCGATTCCGGCAACCATAGAAGAGATTGAAACTGTAATGGTGCAAAATCATTTGTAACTACGGGAGCGAAAAACGTTATGGAATTAAATAAGAATTTAAAACTCATGTTTGACAGGCCTTCTATGAGGTTTGATGAGGCATTGCCGGTTGGAAATGGTCGGCTCGGAGCGATGATCCCTGGGGGGCTGCAGGAAAAACATATCATCCTTAATGAGGAGACAGTCTGGTATGGCGGCCCCAGAGACCGCAACAATCCGGATGCCATTCACTACATGAGTAAAATACGCGCCCTGATGCGTAAAGGGAGTATTCGCGAAGCCCAGCAGCTTGCTAAAGTCGCTTTGACAGGGACACCCGAAACCCAAAGACATTATTCCACCCTGGGCATACTTTTTCTTGATTTTTTCAATGATGTTGGCAAGGTTGAGAATTATCAACGCCTGCTCGATTTCGAAACAGCTATTGTCACCGAAAGCTATATCATGGACGGCGTATCCTATGAGCTCACCGCATTTGCCAGCCGTCCCGATTCTGTAATTGCCATTCGCTTATGCGCTTCACAGCCTGTGTTGCGTTTTTCCGCAGGTATCGAGCGAGGCGAACGCGTTGGCAATTTTAGCTATGCCACTCATATGGATGAATTCGCTCGCTATTTCCCCAACGGGGTAGTCATGCGCGGTACCTGCGGAGGGGAAACCGGGCTGCGCTTCAGGGGCGCATTATTCGGAACCGGCAACGGTGATGTGGTCACCATTGGCGATAAACTCGTCTTCGAGAAAGCCAGTGAAGTGACGATGTTTGTTGCAGCAAGCACCAATTTCGAACACGAAGATATCGAAAGCATTTGCGTCGAACGTTGCCGAGCCGCCTTAGCAAAAGGATTCGAGGCCTGCCAGCGCGATCATATCGCTGAATGGAGCCCGTTATTCACCAATGTTTCGATCCATCTTGAAACCGCAGAGGCAATCGCTGGTCTGCTACCGATGAATAAGGTATTCCAAGCTTTTGAAAAAGATGATCTCAGCTTGTTGGGTATATCTGCCGATTGGCAAACCCTGGATGATTATCTTGCATTACTGCTGTTTTCCTTTGGAAGGTATCTTTTGCTCAGCTCCAGCCGCGATTGTGTGCTTCCTGCCAATCTTCAAGGAATTTGGTGCCGTGATCTACTGTCTATTTGGGACGGGAAATTTACCACTAACATTAATTTACAGATGGCTTACTGGCCCGCTGATTCCGCTAATCTATCTATTTGTTTTAAACCATATTACCAATTTGCAGAACGTATCCGGCAAAACGGCATTATCACCGCCCAACGAATGTATGGCTGTCGCGGTTTTGTTTTGCATAACAACTCCGATATTTGGGCGGATACGGCCGTACAGGATGCCGGAGCGCACTGCTCGTATTGGTTCACCGGTGGTGTATGGATTGCGGTGGATATGTGGGAACATTACCGCTACACCCTGGACCTTGATTTCCTTGCAGGCGCATGGCCGATTATGCGTGATGCGCTGCGATTTATTTTGGACTTTATGGAGGAAAGCGACGGGGAATTGATCATGGGCGTCACAACTTCTCCGGAAAGCACTTATTACACAAATCTCGGCGAAAAAGTTTCCTTCTGCCGTATGTCTGCAATGGATTCTGAATTGATCGCCCTGCTAATGAAAGATTGCTTGGCAGCAATGGAAGTATTGCAGTCTAATGGCAGGACCGATGTAGAGATTCCCAATGAATTTGAAGAGGAAATCAAGACTGCCGCTAAAAAGCTGACCCCGGTGCATATTGGCCAGGATGGCGCCATCCTTGAATGGGGCATCGAAGCCGAAGAAGGCGAGCCTGGGCACAGGCATCAATCTCATGTTATCGGCGCATATCCGTACAATGCGATCACAGAAGATGATGCGGAATTATTTATGGCGGTGCGAAAAAGCATTGAAAAGCGCATTCGCAACGGTGGTGGCAACACCAGCTTCAGCCGTGCCTGGATAAGTGGAGTGATGGCAAGGCTTGGCGATGGCAATACCGCCAAGGATATGGTCGGCTGTATGGCGCGTTATTCTGGATTGCCGAACCTGTTTAGCTGCTGCAATATCAAGACCACTCCAAAGCTGATGGAAGATAACATGCCCATGATGATGGATGGGAATATGGGGGCCGTCCAGGCAGTCATCGAGATGCTGCTGCAAAGCCATAACGGTAAGATTGTCATCTTACCCGCGCTACCCGATAGTTGGCAAAAAGGTAATTTTAATGGTTTAGTTGCTCGTGGCAATGTTGTGGTCGATGCCTGGTGGGACGCCGGCTGTCTTAAAAAAGCCTGCCTGATGCCTCGCCATGACGGCGAAGTTACACTCATCACCGGGGAAGGTTATTACCTGCGGGCAAGCGATGGTACGGTTCTTCAAGATACAGACGGGTGTATACAGGCTCGATTAATTAAAGACCAAGCATACATAATCGAGCGGAAGGAGCAGGAAAAAGAATGCTGAATTATATTCTCAAGCGCTTCACAATGATGCTGATCACACTGTTCATCATCATTACAGCTACTTTCTTCCTCATGCAGGCAATACCGGGAGGTCCGTTTTCATTTGACCGGGTACTTCCACCTAGTGTAAAAGAAGCCCTTGAAGCTAAATATAACCTCGATAAACCCGTCATCGAGCAATATTTCGATTATCTTCTTGGCATAATCCATTTCGATTTCGGCCCATCATATGTCTACTTTGGTCAGACGGTAAACGAAATGATGGCAGATGGATGGCCTGCCTCCGCCAAACTAGCCGGTGCCGCGACGATCCTGATTATTCTACTGGGACTTCCAATGGGAATTATGGCGGCGCTCTACCGCAATAAACCTGCGGATCGCATTACCATGGTCATATCCACGGTTGGAGTGGTTGTGCCCTCCTTTGTGATGGCAACGTTTTTGCTCTACTTCTTTTCGATAAAAGTGGAGCTATTACCTACTTTCGGTGTGGAAAGTTATAAGGGTTATATACTGCCGGCAGTCTGTCTAGCAATCGGGCCGGTATGCGGCATTGCCAGACTGGCACGTTCCAGCATGCTAGATACACTCAGCCAAGATTATATGCGCACCGCCGAATCAAAAGGGTTATCCCGCTCTAGGATCATCATGGTACACGGCCTACGCAATTCGCTCATTCCGGTAACGACTTCTCTGGGTATGATATTTGCCGCCCTGCTTTCCGGCACTTTTGTGATCGAGAAGATATTCGCTGTGCCCGGATTGGGCAGGTATTTCGTCTTCTCGATCACAAACCGTGATTATACCGCTGTGATGGGTCTGACTATCCTCTCTTCGGCCATTATGGTCGTTGCGGTATTTATCATTGACATGATTTATTTGTTTATCGACCCGCGTATCAAGCTCTACGAAAATTAGGAGTACAGCCACGATTATGATTGGTATCCAGCACGAACAGCTTGTCAAGGATTGGACTCCGTTACCTCAGGAAGATAAATACGCGGAAACCACCACGGGAATAACGTTAAGTTATTGGCAGGATGTTCGTCGCAGGCTTTTTAGAAATAAAGTAGCTGTCGCATCGATTTTTGTCATTATCATGATAATGCTTGCATCCATATTTGGGCCTTTGTTAACCGGTAAATCCTATGATGCACAGCAACTCGCCCTCCGTAACATGCCGCCACGCATAGAAATCCAAACAGCGAAGGATGGCACAAACTTTTATGTGCATCCGGATTTGAAAGTTTTCCTGGCAGAGGATAATGGCTATGTTCGCGAGGAGCTAGCGCCGTTATCGGCTAATTTGAGTGACAAGATGTTCATCTTTGAACATAACGGGAACCTATATTATCTAAGCTTTTCGTCAGACGGCCTCAAGTATTTGGATGAAGACCAACAACCTTTGCCACAGCGCAAGACAACCTGGAATAAGAACTATCTCCTTGGTACGGATTCTATTGGTCGAGATATGCTCACCAGGTTGCTTTATGGCGGTCGTATCTCGTTACTGGTGGCGTTTATTGTGACAATAAGCACCATGTTGATTGGCGTGATCTACGGTGGAATCTCAGGGTACTACGGCGGTAACACAGACATCCTGATGATGCGCGTGGTGGAGATCCTGATGGCGATTCCGAGCATTATCTATATCATCCTATTAATGGTTTATTTGGGACAGGGAGTTTACAACATCCTGATTGCCTTAGCGTTGACATCCTGGCTAGGGATGGCACAACTGGTTAGAGGTCAGGTCCTTGGCCTGAAAGAACAGGAATTCGTTCTTGCAGCAAAAAGTGTTGGCATTTCGCCGTTCAAAATCATTCTCAATCATTTGTTACCCAACAGCATTGGCCCGATAATCGTTTCTGCGACTTTAAGTATTCCTGGCGCGATTGCGGGAGAAGCATTTATGAGTTTTATAGGTCTCGGCGTGAGACCTCCTATGCCCTCTTGGGGTATTTTGAGTAACGAAGGAATTAACGCGATTCGAACATCTCCCTATCAGATCCTATTGCCCAGTATTGCTATCAGTCTGACCATGTTTGCATTCAATTTCTTGGGTGATGGTTTGCGTGACGCGCTGGACCCGAAATTGCGTGTTTAAGGACGCTTCGAATGAATGTTCAACCATTGTTAGAAGTGAATAATCTGCGCACATCATTTTTTACATTTTCAGGCGAGGTGCAAGCAGTTCGTAATGTCAGTTTTGACCTAGTTGATGGAGAGATTATCGGTGTTGTGGGAGAGAGCGGTTCGGGTAAATCTGTAATGTGTCTATCAGTTATACGCCTGCTGCACGAATCTGGTCAGATCGTTGATGGTCAGATCCTTTTCGATGGTAAGAATGTTCTTGAAATGTCCAAAAAAGAACTACGCAGGCTACGAAACAATCAAATCGGGATGGTATTTCAGGAACCGATGACTAGTTTGAACCCGACCATCCGTGTTGGAACGCAGATTGTGGAACGCATCCGAGCATTCAATAAGCAGATCAGCAATGTGCAAGCGCGCGAGAAAGCCGAGAAATTACTCGAGATGGTCAAGATCCCGGATGCAAAATTGCATTTGGAAAAATACCCTTTCGAATTATCCGGTGGTATGCGCCAGCGGGTGATGTTTGCTATCGCCATAGCCTGCGATCCTAGACTACTCATATTGGATGAGCCAACGACTGCACTGGATGTCACCATTCAAAGCCAGATTCTGAAATTAATCCGCAACCTACAGGATGATACTGACGCTTCCATTATCTTGATAACGCATAATTTAGGTGTAGTTGCAGAAACCTGTAAGCGTGTGATTGTCATTTATGGAGGTATGATCATGGAGGAAGGGCTTATAGAAGAAATATTCTACAAGACCGCTCACCAATACACGATTGGATTAAAGAAGTCTATACCGGATGTCAATAAGGTCGGTGGGGACCGGTTATTTTCGATCCCCGGATCGCCGCCCAGTCTGCTCGATCCGCCGAAAGGATGTCCTTTCTATCCACGCTGCGACAAAGCCATGAAAGTGTGCGTCGAGTATTGCCCGCCGTATTTTCAACTCAGTCCAACCCATCGTAGCATGTGCTGGCTATTGGACCCTGAAATGCCGGGGCAACCCAACCAAAGGGGCCAGTAAATGGAAAAACAGTACTTGATCGAGGTAAAAAATCTGAAAAAGTATTTTGGTGGTGGTGGTTTCTTAAACAAGAAACCAGTTGTCAAAGCTGTGGATGATGTCTCTTTTTCGATTGCTAAAGGAGAAACATTTGGCCTGATCGGTGAATCAGGCTGTGGTAAATCAACAGTCGCCCGCACGATGATCCGTTTGTATAATCCGACTTCTGGTTCGGTGATCTTTGAGGGAACAGATATCGCTAGGCTTGGAGAAATTGAACTCATACCATACCGTCGCCGCATCCAGATGATTTTTCAGGATCCTTACGCTTCGCTTGATCCGCGCATGACGGTCAAACGAATAGTTTCCGAGCCGCTAACCGCCCATAAAATCTGCCCTGTGTCGGAATATGAGGAGCGAGTTGCTGAATCTTTACGCATGGTCGGCTTAGAACCAGCCCATATGGGGAAATATCCCCATGAATTTTCAGGCGGTCAGCGTCAGCGTATCAGTATTGCACGCGCAATTATTACACGACCTGATTTTATTATTTGCGATGAACCAATTTCTGCCTTAGATGTTTCCATTCAGGCGCAAGTAGTGAACATGTTGCAATCACTTCAAGAACAGATGAAATTAACCTACTGTTTCATCGCCCACGATCTTGCCATGGTAAAGTATATCTCGAAACGCATGGCAGTAATGTATGTAGGACAGCTTGTGGAAGTTTCACCCAGTGAAGAGCTGTACCGCGCGCCGCTACATCCATATACCATCGGCCTTATGGGCGCAATTCCAATAGCTGATCCTAAGATCGCCCAAATGAAGGATGAGGTTTCAATTAAAGGTGAGATCCCCAGCCCGTCCAATCCACCTTCCGGATGTCGTTTCAGGACGCGCTGCCCAGAAGTCAGAGATGTATGTAAGGAGATTATCCCGAAGCTTAAAGAGATCACACCAAACCACTTTGTTGCTTGCCACTTATTTTGATGACCGCAAATATATGCAAAGGTGGAAAATTTATGACGGTTGGAAAGGAGGTAGGTATAAGTGTTGATAAACAAAGTAATTTAGAAGAAGATCAACAACTGATCGGAAATAAGTAATTTCTAACATATTCGAATAATGGAGGATGCAAGATGAAAAAAATCTTGATGTTTCTAGTAACATCGATCATGATATTTTCGCTGCTGCTTGGCTGTGAAGCAAAGTCGACCCCGCTGACGCAGGAGGCAGGGCAACCAACGAAGGCCCCGGTTGAACCTACTAAGGCCCCAGCTGAACCCACCAAAGCCCCAGCTGAACCTACAAAGGTCCCAGTTGAACCAACAGCCGTTCCTGCCGAGCCAGTAACTTTTCACTATGCTTTTCTACTCGAACCCCCGGGTATCGACCCTGGAGTTTCTCAGGGTAGCGTCCAATCCACCCTTTACGCCGCACTCTATGAGGGGCTTGTAACGGTTGATGATAAAGGCCGTATTGTTCCTGGAGCGGCGGAAAGCTGGGATGTCAGCGAGGATGGAACTGAATATACATTCCATCTAAGAGAAGGACTTAAATGGTCCGATGGCAAACCGCTAACTGCTAAAGATTTCGAGTATTCCTGGCTAAGAGCCCTGATGCCGGAAACCGCCTCAACCTATAGCTGGTTTGTTGAGATGTTTATTTATAACGGCACTCCATTTGCGAAGGGTGAAGTTGGCGCAGAAGAAGTTGGTGTCAAGGCCACGGATGACCTCACTTTGGAGGTCAAGCTCACTAGGCCGGCGGCCTACTTCCTGCAAGCGCTACTGGCTGGCGTCTGGAATCCCGTTCGCCAGGATGTGGTCGAAGCTGATCCCGAAAAGTGGCCATTTAATGCCGAAACTGCGATTTCGAATGGTCCCTTCAAGTTAACAGAGTACAAGATCGGAGCCTACATCACGGCTGTGAAAAATGAGAACTACTGGGATGCCGATTCCGTTACAATCGACAACCTAAAATTCTCCTTCATCGGTGATGAAAATACGGCTTACAACGCCTTTATCGCAGGCGATGTCGATGGCATTGCAGGCGTTCCCAACACTGAACTGATTAAGCTACTGACCACCGATGACAGGCTGCATACATATGATCAGCTCAGGATTAATTTCCTGCGCCTAAACAACGATACTCCCGGCCTGGACAATCAAAAAGTGAGAAGGGCAATTAACCTGGCCATCGACCGCAAAGGCTATCTGGACGGTCTTGGTAACATTAACTCCAAGCCGATCTTGGGCGTTGTCCCCGGTGGACTTTTCCTTGATGGAAAAGAGTTCCGGGAAGTGTCCGGTGATAATGGACTCACCGTAACTGCACAAGTTGAAGAAGCTCAAGCCTTGCTTGCCGATGCCGGTTATCCCAACGGGAAAGGTTTGCCGGTCTTCCGATTGCACACTTTTGAACGTTGGGCTAAAGATGCTGAGATTATTCAACAAATGCTGCTGAACAATCTGGGTATCCAGACCGAAATCCAGTCGGTTGACTCCAAGCTCTTCTTCCCAATGATTATTGATGGTCAGTACGATATCGCCTTCGGCGGTTGGGGCGGCGACTATGTTCACCCCATGACGTTCTTCGACCTCTTCACCTCCACAGCCTACGACAATGCCACACGCTGGGCAAACTCGGAATACGACGATCTCATCAACCGGGCGCGTGTTGCCACCGATGAAGCAGTAGCGCTCGACTCGATGGTTCAAGCCGAACATATCTTGATGGAAGAAAGCCCAATTGTTCCATTGATTGTTCCTGCTGGTGCGATAATGATACAGGATTATGTAACTAACTGGTTCATTTCTCCGCTTGACACACTCTATATAGCCAGAGCAGTAGTAAATAAATAACCACAATGGCATAGCTTGCGGCCGTCCCCTGTATCACCAGGGGCGGCCGCAACAATACTTCAGGGCTTTCGGGTGAACAGAGTTACCATTCCTAAAGAGGACATCGCGTTAGTTTTCGGAGGAAAGATAAAAGATGAAGAGTATCAATAATGTTTATTGCGCAGCGGTAACCCCGATGAACGCCAATTATGAGGTGGATTATGCGGGCTTTGACGCAAATATAGAATGGTACATAAGAAATAACCTCGGTGGCATATTGGTATGTGGCGGCACTGGTGAGTTCGTGAGCCTCAGCCTGCGCGAACGCATGCAGATCGTTGACCATGCGGCGGACAGGATCGCTGGACGTACTAGTCTGATGGTCGGCTGCGGTGCTGAAACTACAGTCGACGCGGTCGGGTATGCAAAAAAAGCTCAGGATGTAGGGGCGGATGGTCTCTTGCTGATTGCATCATATTATTTTAAACCATCGGAGGAAGAACTATATCAGCATTTCAAGGCTGTAGCAGAGGCAGTTCATATCCCCATCGTGCTTTACAATAATCCAGGTGCTTGTGGAACTGATTTAAGCCCTAAATTTATTAAGCGAATGAGTGCCATTGAGAACATCAAACATGTCAAAGAAGCAACAGGTGAGCTACTTCGAGCCCGAAAGATTCGGGAAGCCTGTGGCATGGAATTTAATGTGCTTGTTGGTTGTGACGCACTGGCCTATGAATTGTTTAAGAATGGTGCGCGTGGTTGGGTATCAATAACCGCCAATGCATTGGCAAGCCAATCACAAGAGATATTCGATAATATGATGAAGGGAGACGATTCGCTAGCTTGGAAGGTTTATGAACAATATCTACCCATATACACAATTTGCGAGGAACCTTATAAGGCGATACAGACCATAAAATATATCATGGATCGCATCGGGTGCTGTGGTGGTGTAAGCCGCTTACCAAGGCTTTCCCTGACTCTTGAAGAGAAAGAGCATGTTGATATGCTAATGCGTAATACCGGATTAATTTAATTGTTATTGGATCTCAATAGATTTTTTTCTAAAAGCATCGCGATTAAGACCATTTTATGCTGATAAACCGGTCTCTTTGAGGTTACGAGCCAGCGCTATTGCCCCTAAAACGCCAGAGTGGTTTCCCAAGGCGGGTGGCACGATGATATCATCGATATGTTCAAGGATTTCCGACGATTGAATATAGTTATTTAATAATATGAGAACCTTTTGCCGGATTATAGGCATAAGATTCGGCTGCTGCATCACTCCACCCCCAAGGACGATTCGCTTCGGAGAGAGCATGCAGATCACATTCGTTAATGCATGAGCAATGTAATTAGCCTCCAATTCCCACGCAGGGTGTTCAGGTGGAAGTGTTTCGGCGCTTTGACACCAGCGTGCGTTCATTGCTGGACCGCTTGCTAAACCTTCAAAGCAGTCTCCATGATAGACGCAGTAACCAGCATAGGGGTCAGCTTGCCATTCGTGTGGCAAACGCATGTGTCCCGCTTCGGGATGTACTACCCCATGGACAATCTGTCCATTGACAATTATTCCTGCTCCAATTCCAGTCCCAATAGTGAAATATACCAGTGGGTCGCGCTGGTGATTCTCTGATACCCAGAAGTATTCCCCGAAGACGGCAGCATTAACATCCAGCTCAAACGCGATGGGGATGTTGAACGTGTCACGAATTTTGCCAATCATGTCAGTATGTGCCCAGCCTGGTTTAGGTGTGGTGGTGATCGAGCCGAAGGTTGGTGAATCAGACCTTAAATCAACGGGACCGAATGACGCCAACCCAATAGCCGCTAACTGTCCCCTGCGTACAAATGGCTCAAAAAAGGCAATCATTTGATCAAACGCCTCATTGGGAGTTGTGGTTGGGAAACGCACTTCCTCAACAATGTCTTCTGGGCCAGATGCTACCATACAGACAAATTTTGTGCCGCCCCCCTCGATCCCACCGAAATAACTATGTCTGGTCATAAATTTTCCTATGGTTTATGATTATTCCTGATCTACGATCAGGTTTACACAGCGTTGTCGTTGTGTATGGAATGTTGAGTCAGGTAATCACTACCAAGCTCCTGAATTGGCTCATAAAGTTCTAATCTCTTCAATTGTTCGATAGAAGCACGAGTAATCTCTGACTGATTTACTGTCTAAACTTACAAGTAATGTCTTAATTTAGGGATTTATAATTTTACTTGGGTTTCCAGTGTGCGTAAATAATGAACAAAAAAGAAATCATTGTCTCCCATTTAACCGCTTAAGTGGATTAATTACCATCTCTGATTTCTCCGGAGGTTCTGGATAATAATGCAGCGGAATAGTTCGGAGAAGATAGTTGATTGAAATCCATCGATGTTCGGGACATTTGTCCCTATTCCCGCGGGACATTTGCGTATCGACTTTCGTTGACAAATACTCTACAATTGACTTATAAACAAAAACCCCTCTCCACTTGGAGAAGGGATAATTAAGGTTGATAAGCTGCGGAGAGGGTGGGATTCGAACCCACGGTGTGTAAATTCCGCTGAGTCGATGAGAAAACGGAAATTTTATCTGTAATGATCCCAAAATACGTTCTATTTGAAAGTGGACAAATCACAGATGTTTAGACACATATTGATAAGTTGTCGACCTATACTAATGAATCATGTGACTGGAAGGCTTTGATATTGTGTATTCCACGATCCAGCGCTATATCCGCAGTGATTGCTGACACAAGCTTCCTGCTAATAACTGAGTAAGTAAGCATCCAATCCTACTTTTCAAAAAGTGTCGGTTAAGGTCTTTTACATATTTTCTCTAATGGGAGAGAAATACAGGCGTCATTAATCTGTTTTCTTTGACTATTTATATTGTCTCCTCCGCAATACTTGCTGCCATTCTTCATGCATATAATCATTGATTAAGCCGCCGTTTAGCATAATCACGCCATGCCCCCCTCTTTCTTCTAGCGTTGTTGCATGCGCAGGGCCCCCCAAACCGCATTCTTCAACCCATTTGGAGCCATGGAGGAACGCAAGGCATTCCTGTGAGCCGCGTTGGAGCATGGCAAAGTTGTTTGTTTACAGAGATGGTGGCTCTATGGAACACCTTCATCAGCGTTAGAACGAAAGTCCACTTATCGCATCTAATACGGAGCCTTCGGAACAATTGCGTCGAACGCTATACCACTCAAGGCTGCCCCGCTGCTGACTGTGCGCTGGGTACCTAGCCAAGTTACCATGTAGCCACCTCTCCAGTGGCAGCGTTGCCAGCGCGCCTCGACCACAGTTCCCTCGCGCTCCACTTCTTCTTAAGCGATGTAGTAAGCCTGATAAGGTTCGGTCTCGAGACCTACGCGTAAGATGCGCGTTCGAGGGGCAATCTTGTCTGGGATTATGCCCTCTTTCCTCTAGAGGAGTCAAGGCATGGAGGCGCGCTGGAGCTAGATCTCGCGATTGTCACCGTCAATGTGATCGGGGATGAACGGGATCCAGTGCTCGGCCACAGAGGTCATCAACATATATTTAACTTTGGCGTCATTTTTCCGGCGGCGCTGCTACGAGCTCCTGAACTGCTGCCTTGTGACTGGCAAAGTAGCTATGGCATGTTTGAAGAACAGCCCCCGGGAGAAAACAAAGCATCCTTCCATGTGGCCCAAACATTTGTTCTTTGAGACTCAATGAGCAAAACGAGAAACTGACATTTACAGTCAAGCTATTACTCGAATGATTGTCTGAATAAGCGGACAGTATGTAACCGGCAGGTATAATCTGAGCTATACCTGTTCAACATGAATATTTACCCTGAATTCAAGGAGTTAGAATGCCGCTCGATCTTCCGACAATCCGCTCGAAATTCCCCGCCTTACAGCGCCCGGCGATCTTCTTTGATAATCCTGGCGGCACGCAGGTGGCTCAACCCGTCCTCGACCGGATGAACGCTTACCTGGTCGAGCACAACGCCAACCACGGCGGCGCCTTCCAGACCAGCCGCGAATCAGATTTTATACTGGACGAAGCCCGCGCCGCCCTGGCGGATTTCTTCAACGCCCCCCGACCGGAGGAGATCGTCTTCGGCAACAACATGACCAGCCTGACCTTCATCCTCAGCCGCGCCATCGCCTGTACCTGGCAACCTGAGGATGAGATCGTCGTTACCCGCCTGGACCATGATGCTAATATCACTCCTTGGGTGATGGCAGCCGAAGATCGCGGCTGCACAGTCCAATGGGTGGATTTCCATACTGATGACGGCACCTTGGATCTGGAATCTTTCCAAAAAGCGCTAGAAGGCAAACCGCGCCTGGTAGCTTTTGGGTACGCTTCGAATGCACTAGGGACAATCAACCCGGTTGCGAAACTGATCCGCATGGCGCATGAAGCCGGTGCCTGGGTGTACATCGATGCAGTGCAATATGCTCCCCATGGGCCGATCGACGTCCAGGCGTTGGATTGTGACTTCCTTACTGCCTCGTGCTATAAATTTTTCGGTCCGCACGCAGGCGTGCTGTATGGGAAAGTTGAACATCTAGAGAAACTGACCGCTTACAAGGTTCGCCCAGCCCCTGATGATCCCCCTGATAAATTCGAAACAGGCACACAAAACCATGAAGGCATCGCCGGGATGCTGGGAGCCATCGAATACCTGGAATGGGTGGGAAAGATTTTTGGGGGAATTTATAAGGAGAAGTATATGGATCGCTACCGAGGTCGCCCATTGTATCTCAAGCAGGCCATGGCAGCCATTCGCGCCTATGAGTACGAGCTAAGCCGAGCCATGCTGGATGTATTGGAAGAAATCCCTAGGTTGACCCTTTATGGATTACGAGATGTAAGCCGCTTAGAAGAGCGCGTACCGACATTTTCATTTACCTTGCAGAATCAACACCCCCGCCAGGTGGCAGAGAAGTTAGGAGATGCCGGTATCTATGTGTGGGATGGCAATTACTACGCCCTGGCAGTGACGGAACGGTTAGGGCTGGAGGAAAGCGGAGGGATGGTGCGGGTGGGGGCAGTGCACTATAACACCCTGGACGAGGTGTCTAGATTGCATGATTCATTGCTAACGATCGTTGGACTTTAGCGATATAGGCATTCAAATTGGCAAAATGAACACCTCGCACTTACCGTGGGTTACAAGGGTGCCCGCTCAGCGGAGCGTAAAGTGAGCCTTCCAGCTCCCGATCAGTTGAATGACCGATTTCAAAGAACAGTATTTCCCACCTTGTTGTAATCCACACCTAAAACTACTTATTGAAACTGATAAGGTTTTGGCTTTCAGCCTGATCTTCATTTTACGTACTCTTCTATAGTTGTCAAGGTGTTGTGAGACATCGGGAGGGCGATTTTGACTTCTGTCACTGTATGCCCCAAATCTTCCCCCATGTCACAAGTGTTCACTACTATACTTTGCTCACTCATCCAAAAGCTATGCCTGATGCTAACGCGTAAATCATCCAGGAACGAAAACAGCGGCCTCAATTCAGGCAGACCCTTACCCCACAATACGCATGTAGCAGCCATATCTACACTCATTCCTGGCTATTAAGGTCATCCGCTCGAATCAATCTTTCAGGTCCTGACGACAATCCCTTCGAGAACAACATCGTTAATCTTAGTAGCCTCCACTGATGAGTGATTAAAATAAATTGACCGGAATAATTCTCCAGCAGGAGCATCCCAGCCAACGAGTGTTCGGCGTCTGATTACGCCTTGCAGATCATGAGTAGTGCGCCAGAGCCCGGTAGTGACCGTGTTTCGTTGCCCAGGCTAAGGTTATCATACAAGATTTCGGCTTCAAATGCGATAGGCAGATGTCCCGTCGTGGAAGGGACATTTGTCCCGCATATTCATAAATTTAATCACCCAGACTTCCTTACTCGCTGATTAACCAAGAATAACTTTCACCAATTTATGCATTGTTGATAACAGGTCATAGTTAAATTGTAATAACCCTACTGATTGATATCTATAGATTTACCATCAGTTTGGAGCTATAGCGTAACTGGGGTAGGTGAGGCTATCGACCCAGGCAAGATCATTTCTTAGGTTAGTTAAGTGGACCTGGCGGGGTCATCTGCCGCTTGCTGGCGGATTCGAACCCGCGATTTCTTCAATGCGATAGACGAGCAGGTAGGGGAAAAGGGGGAAAAAGCCGGCCATTACGTCTATTATGTGCCAAAATCTCTATACAACTCACTACACTCCTTGCATGCTGTTTCAGCATATCTGTTCCCGAATTGTTTCCGCAGTATGAAGCAAGGAAAGACGATCCGCAGTGACGTCCTGAGAGGGAGTTAAAAATAAATCGCCAATATTTTAAAATCATAAGCTTTGAGCGGCTCGAACGCTCAATCAATGGATTAAGAGCCGAGCCCATCAATGTCCACCTCGTTCATATGGTAATGGAACATCCTATATATCCCATATATAGATGTAATTTCAACCAAAATGTCTTACGAATGCACTGGATAATTCCCCAACTGCACCATTTGTGGGATAAGTTGAAAGTATACAAACTATCTAATGAACTAAGTAAGGCAGCTTATAGTCCTGTCTACAGGGGGAGGTAATCATATAAATTATTATTGGCTTCTCGTATGCGAGAATATCAGACTAACGGTACTATATTTCTGATACAGGACGCTTCCGGGGGTTATTTGTAATTGAGATAGGATATTATATAGTCCTTATGGTTTAGTATAATCAAGCTCGATCATAAAGAAAGCTGGGATATAGATCACCAGCCCTGGAACCACTTCAATTATCATTTCGAGCTACACAATTTGATACTTTTTAGGTGAACCTAACATCGCATTTTGTACAAAAATTGGCAACAGTTAATACTATTGTAACTAGCACAGTGTCTGATCATCAGATTAATCTGGCCCCAGAATAGGAGAAGGATTAATGGATTTTACAAGCTATGATCGTGTCTTATACGCTCTACAACACAAAGAACCCGACCGTATTCCTTTCGATTTAGGTGCTACAGCAGTCACTGCGATCAACATTAATGCCCTGCGGAATCTCAAACGCTATCTGGGCATTCCAGGCAACGTTAAACTTTGGGATAAGATTACCCAAGTAGCCGTTACTGACGAAGAAACATCCGCCCGATTGCAGGCGGATGTCGGAAGAGTGGGACCCAATGCCCCATCAAATCCCAACTATGCGAGAGAGCTTGGCCTGGTTGGCGATCATTATCGTCTCATTGATGAATGGGGCATGGGCTGGCAGATGCCCAGAGACGGGGGCCATTACTATGATCTCTATCTCAGCCCTCTGGCAAACGCAGAAACAGAGAAGGATTTAGATGCCATCTCTTGGCCGGATCCGATGGATCCGGCCCGGTTTGTCGGGATGCAAGCTGCAGCGAAGAAGATCGTTGATGAAGAGAAGAAGCTATTTATTTTGGAGCGCATGTCCTCCGGCATGTGGGAGCACGCTATGTGGATGACGGGATACGAGAAGTTCTTCACAGCGATGGTTAATAACAAGAAATTCGTCCATGCCATCATGAGCAAGATCCTCGAGATCAAAATGGCCTATTGGGAGAAAGCTCTTGCATTGGTAGGCGACTACCCGGTTGTTGTATCTGAAGCAGATGATTTGGGTCAACAATCAGGTCTACTAGTGTCTCTCCGCATGTATAAGGAACTCATCTGGCCTTACCATAAACGCCTATTTGAGTTTGTGAAGCGCAAGGCTAAAGGCAAGGCATTCATCTTCTTTCACAATGATGGAGCTATCTATGAAACCATTCCTTTGCTACTTGAGGCGGGTGTGGATATCCTCAATCCCTGGCAGGTGAATTGCAAGGGCATGGACGATACTGCAAAATTCAAACGCGAGTACGGCAAGGACCTGACCATTTGGGGGGGAAGTTGTGATACCCAGAGGATATTGCCTTTTGGCACCCCGCAAGAGGTCAAAGACGAGACCCGGCGCCGAATTGAAGACCTTGCTCCTGGAGGAGGATTCATTTTTGCTCCGATCCATGTGATTCAAGGCCATGTGCCACCCGAGAACATCGTGGCCTGGTGGGAAACACTACAAGAATATGGGAAGTATTAATAGATTAGAAAGGTTAAAAAATGAAGGTTAGCAGAAGAAAGAAAGCCAATCTTACGTATTATCCAAGCATTTTCAATGATGTGATCGGACCAGTGATGCGCGGACCGTCCAGTTCGCATTGCGCGGCTGCATTACGTATTGGAAGAATAGCAAGGGATTTGATGGAAGGCAAGATTGAAGAAATTTTGATCGAGTTCGATACTCACGGTTCGCTTGCTACTACCCATGCCAGCCAAGGATCGGATATGGGTTTATTTGGTGGTCTGCTCGGCTGGGACGCGACAGACGAAAGGCTGGTTGAGTCTCCAAAAGCTATACGAGAAGCTGGCGTTAAATTTGATGTAAAAATATTAGATTACGGTGCTGATCACCCAAATACCTATAAGTTAACCCTTCGTAATTCGAGCGAAAACCACTCACTTAACGCCATATCTATCGGTGGCGGAATGATCGAAGTAATAGAAATTGATGGTAACGGGGTTTCCATAGCAGGTGACTATTTCGAAACCCTTATCTACCCGAATTCAAGCAGCACTGAAATTATGAAACACTTGCGTAAAAAGATTGATGCAGACGAGATTAATCTTCTTGGAAAGCAAGATCATCAAATTATTGAGGTGAAATCACAAACTTTTCTAGAGGAGGAAATTGTTTCTGAGCTTTACTCAATATTTAAGATTCGGTCGGTAAAGCGAATATCTCCAGTTCTTCCGGTACTATCTCACCAAAATATTCATGTTCCATTTATTACTTGTGAGGAGATGCTGCAATATAACAAAGGTAAAGATCTTTCGTTGTGGGAACTAGCGGTAACTTATGAAAGCGTTCGAGGGAATTTGTCTCACGATCAAGTGATTAAAAAAATGGAGGAGATTGTTTGTATATTGCAGAAATCCATCCAGGAGGGAATTCGAGGTACAAAATACGCTGATCGAATACTAGGGTGGCAATCTGGACAATATCTCACACGTATGGAAAATCATCAACTTCTTGATAGTGGTATGCTCAACCAGATTATCCTTTATGTGACAGCAATGATGGAAGTAAAAAGCTCGATGGGAGTAATAGTGGCTGCACCAACCGCAGGTTCCTGTGGTGGTCTTCCTGGTGCATGCATCGGTGCAGCGAGTGCCATGGGATTATCGTTGGAAGAGACCACTCATGCGATGTTGGCTGGTGGATTGATCGGGGTATTTATTGCGGCTCATGCAACTTTTGCTGCTGAAGTCGGAGGATGTCAAGCAGAGTGTGGTGCCGGTTCAGGTATGGCAGCAGCAGCTCTCGTGACATTAGCGAATGGTACACTTGAGCAATCGATCAATGCATCTTCTATGGCACTCCAAAATATCCTAGGTATGATATGCGATCCAGTAGCAAATAGGGTAGAAGTGCCCTGTCTTGGAAAAAACGTTATGGCATCCAGTAACGCATTAGCATGTACAAATATGGCTTTATCAGATTTTGATGCAGTTATTCCTCTTGATGAAGTAATTGAGACAATGGATCGGGTGGGGAAAAGTTTACCAATGGAGCTGCGCTGCACTGCTCTTGGTGGATTGTCAATTACAAGTACATCGAAAGCTATTGAGACTAAATTATTCGAGATCAATAAGGAGTGATACTGTATCTATTGAGTTCCTGTTCAGCCTCAGAAATTCCCAGCCATTCCAATCTGCTTGCAGTAATATTGAGATAACCATATTCCATATTGACTCTATTATATATATCTGCTAAAATGCAGTGAACCGGTTGCGCAACCGGTTGCGCAACCGGTTATCTCAAAATACTTTGCTTTTTATTTGCTAATTGAATCATTCCTCTTTCCAAAGGAGTGAAGGCTTTGAAACTAACGACCATTAAAGATGTGGCATCCCAAGCTGGTGTTTCAAAGACAACTGTGTCTCATGTTATTAATGACTCACGCTTTGTTGAAGAAGAAACCCGCCAAAAAGTTTTGCAAGCCATTCAGGAGCTTCAGTATCGGCCGAATGCTGTGGCTCGTAGCCTGACGACCAAACGAACTAGGACAGTGGGTATCGTCATCTCCGATTCATCCAACCCATTCTTTGGAGAACTACTAATTAGTATCGAAGAGGTTCTTCGTCCTCAAAATTACGCATTGATCATCTGCAATACCAACGAAACACTTGAGTACGAGGCACATTATCTAGATTTACTCTTGAATCAAAGAGTGGATGGGATTATTGCAGCAGCCACAAGCCAACCATGGGTTGAGTTATCTAAAGCGGAAGTACAGCATACGCCAGTTGTTTTTGTTGACCGGGCTTTTGATAATTTGGATGGATATTATGTTGGAGTAGATAATAAAGCGGGGGCATATATAGGGACACAGCACTTGATTCAGTGTGGATATCAAAAAATTGGTGTTTTAGCTGGTTTAGATCGCCTCTCTACCATGCGTGAACGATTGGATGGATTTTGCCATGCGTTACAAGATGCTGGAATTCCGGTGAATAGGGAGTGGATCATTCCATCTCAATTAAGTATTGATGGAGGTCGACAAGCGATGAGGGCAATGTTCAATCTTCCAGATAAACCCGAAGCAGTGTTTATCAACAATAACCTTTTATCATTAGGTGCATTGCTAGAGATGGGGGACCTTAATTTAGATTGTTCAAAAGACCTTGGTATTGTGATTTTTGATGATCATCCGTGGGCAGCAGTCTCATGCCCACCTCTCACTGTCATACGGCAGCCCACTCGGAAAATTGGTCAAATTTCAGCTGAAATGATCCTTGCGCTCATAAATGATCAACCAGTGCCTGAAAAGAATGTTATCTTGCCTTGTGAACTAATTGTGCGCCAATCCTGCAGGCCTTTAGTTCGACAAGCTGAAGTTCCCAACAAAGAATCCTCACCACGTTTGGAGAAAATAAGGAGATAGCCCCTTTCTTACCGTGAAAGCAGATATGCTCCTACTTTGTTTGTGGTAATAGTATAAATGGAACTCTTACCAATCATCAGATAAGGTGAAAATATGCGACAAGCAATTATGATTTCCCCAGGTAAGATTGAATTTCAGGAAATTTCTCGACCAATTCCCCAACTGGATGAAGTATTGATACAAGTTAAACGAATTGGTGTATGTGGATCCGATATTCATGTCTACCATGGATTGCATCCATACACGAGCTATCCGATTGTTCAGGGCCACGAAGTTTCGGGCTTAGTCGCAGATGTTGGTAAGGAAGTAAAAGAATTCTCCATTGGCGATGAAGTAGTATTCATGCCTCAAGTGACTTGTGGGGAATGCTATCCATGCCGGCATGGAATGTACCATATCTGCGATAGTCTTAAAGTCATGGGCTTTCAGACTGCTGGAGCAGCCCAAGAATACTTTCCAGTCCGAGCTGAAATGGTATTGAAAGTACCCAAATCGATAGCAATTGATCAAGCCGCGATGATCGAGCCGGTTTCCGTTGCAGTTCATGCGCTTTCTCGGTATGGAAGTGTGGAAGGATTGAATGTTCTTGTATTAGGAGCAGGTACGATTGGTAATTTGGTAGCTCAGGTTGCGAATGCTTCGGGTGCAAAAAAGGTAATGATCACAGATCTGAGTGAATATAAGCTACAGAAAGCCCATCAATGCGGACTTGATCATGCATTCAATACTCAGCAAGAAGATATCCTTCAGGCAATTTTGACTACTTTTGGACCAGACAAAGCTGATTTAATTGTTGAATGTGTGGGAGTACAGGATACCATAACTCAGGCAGTAGCCCATGCGCGCAAAGGTACCACAATCATTGTTGTAGGTGTCTTTGGTAAAAAGCCAATTGTTGATCTGGGACTGGTACAGGATCGAGAGCTAAGCTTAGTGGGCACACTGATGTATCAAAAGAAAGATTATGAACGCGCGATAGATCTTGCGGCGAAGGGAAAATTGTGCCTGGATCAACTAATCACACACCGATTTGCGTTTAAGGATTACCCGGACGCGTATACAACCATCGAATCTTCTAGCGGTAAATACATGAAAGTAATGATTGACCTTTGAGGAAGGAAATGTTGAGCAATGAAATCATTTACATATTTTCAACCCACTGAGATTTGTTTTGGGCGAGGTCGGCTGGACGATGTCGGACAGAAGGTTGCTGAATATGGGAAACATTGCCTGATCGTAACGGTACCAAGTTTTCCTGCCTTAGAACCTGTCTTAATGCGGGTAGAACGCAGCCTTCAAGAAGCTGGATTGACCTGGATTCACTTTGATGGAGTAGTTCCCAATCCCACGACCGATTGTGTTACTGCCGGTGCAAATATTGCCAAAGAATTCCACGCAGATGTGATACTGGGTGTAGGAGGGGGATCTAGCATGGATACAGCTAAGGCAATTGCGGTCGAAGCTACCCATCCTGGCACAGCCTGGGATTACCTATTTTTTAAGATCCCGCCTACGGAAAAGACATTACCGGTCATTGCTGTATCAACTACCTCAGGCACTGGTTCTCAAGTTACCCAGGTTGCTGTAATGACAGAAACAAAAACTAAGACCAAGTCTGCCATCTTTAGCACGATGATTTATCCTAAGGTTGCAATCGTCGACCCGGATCTGATGGAGACAGTTCCAGCGCATATCACTGCCTCGACTGGTTTTGATGCCTTCTGCCACGCTTTTGAGAGCTACTTGCACCCTGCAGCTTCACCCTATACCGATCGTATGGCACTTGAGGCAATCGAGTTGGTGGCAAAATTCCTTCCAATTGTCGTAGAAAATGGCAAGGATAAAGAAGGTCGTGAGGCAATGGCCTGGGCTGATACCCTCGCTGGGCTATGTATTGCTAATGCTGGTGTCACTCTACCTCATGGTATCGGAATGACGATCAGTGGTTACTGCCCACAGGTGATGCACGGCGAGGCGTTGGCAGTAACATATCCGGAATTCACCCGATTCACACATCCATTTGCCATCTTTCAATTCGCAACTGTCGGCAGGGTCTTCGACCCTACCTTAAAGAATGTCACAGATGAGCAAGCGGCAGCTGAGGCATGTGAGGCGCTTGACACATTTTTACAGAAGATAGGAATGTGGCTCAGTCTTAAAAACCTTGGGGTAACGATGGAGGAGGTCAGCTCAATTGCCGATAACAGCCAGGTGCTACCAGATTATAAAAACAATCCACGAATAGCCAGCCGAAATGAAATCTTCGAAATGCTTCAAAGGAGTTTTACCCGTGACTAACCAACGAGTATTTGTGGGGGCTGGAACAATAAAATTTGTCCACCTAGATTGATATAAAAAAATCTCAGGAGAAGGTGTATGAGTGAAATCGGGATGAATGGGAGAGATAGAGTAAAAGCGGCACTTGAATTTAAACACCCTGATCGTCCTCCAAGGGATGTGTGGGCATTACCCTATATTACTCTGTTTCGCAAAGATGAGCTTGATAGCCTTATGATTGAATACCCAATGGATATTGGCGCATCGCAGCTCAGTCCCGGTTGGAGCGATGAGGTTGTTAAATCGTGTGCTAAAGCGGGACACTATACTGATGAATGGGGCAGCGTCTGGTACGTAGGCCAACCAGGAGTGATTGGAGAGGTCAAAGAACCGGTCTTGGCCGATTGGTCGGTACTAGTGAAGTACCAGCCTCCATGGCACTTGATTCGCAATCGTGATCTGAGTCACGTAAACAAATCATGCGAACAAAGCACTCAGTTCATGTTGTCAGATGTTACGGCAAGGCCATTCGAGCGGCTGCAATTCCTGCGCGGTACAGAAAATCTGTACATCGATATTATCAGTGGCGCTACCGAATTCCTGACACTGTTAGAGATGGTGCATGAATTTTACCTAGTAGTCAGTCATGCTGATATGGATGGATAAAGTTGCTTCAACTTAATACGAGCATCATCGGTGTGGAATTGCCAGTTAATGACCGAATGAACATTATTTCGTTCTTGGACAATTGCGTGG
>Ga0172364_10000541_pt1 | contig 27049 bp, 20 predicted proteins | sample LakKivSesite10cm_FD_114545 | JGI IMG/M metagenome (GOLD analysis project Ga0172364, IMG submission 114545) | Sediment microbial communities from Lake Kivu, Rwanda - Sediment site 10cm | ecosystem: Environmental > Aquatic > Freshwater > Lake > Sediment | place: Rwanda: Western Province, Lake... | reverse complement strand
ATGAACTCGAATCAAGAACCCACAGAGACCCGAAGGTCCTGGACGGGCTGCGGTCCCTGTCCAGGGACTGCCTGGAAGGCCAGTTGCAGACCCTCTCCAGGCTCGGGATAGATTTCGACGAGATAACGCCGGAGAGCCAGTTCATCCAGGACGGCTCGCTGCCCGAGATACTCGGCCGGCTCAGGAGCAGGAAGCTACTCCTCGAAAACCCGGACGGATCGGTAGGGCTTGATCTGACCTCGCTGGGCCTCACCAGAAGGAAGTCACGGCAGGTCACCCTGGTGAAGAGCGACGGCTCCTCGACCTACACGCTGAGGGATATAGCCTACCACGAGCGGAAGTTCCGGGAGGGCGACCTCTTCATCACGGTGCTTGGCGAGGACCACAAACGGGAGTTCAGCGAGCTGGCAGCAATCCTGAGGATCCTCGGCCACGACAAGGACCTCAGGGCCGCCTTCTACTCCTTCGTCACCTACGAGGGGGGCAAGAAGATGTCGACGAGGGCCGGCCAGACGGTCCCCCTGGACGAGGTCATGGACGAGGCGATCAGGAGATCCGAGCGGGAGGTCAGGGACAGACGCGCCGAGCTCGCGCCCGACCAGGTGACATCGATCGCCACCAAGGTGGGCCTGGGGGCCGTCAAGTTCAACATACTCAAGGTCGACCCCAACAAAGGGATATCCTTCCGATGGGACGAGGCCATCAACTTCACGGGTGACTCATCGGCCTACGTCCAGTACGCATGCGCCCGGGCATCCAGCATCCTGCGTAACGCGCAGGGGTTCAAGCCGGCAAGCCTGGAGCTGCTTTCCACGCCTGAGGAAAGGAACCTGATCTGGTCCCTGGCCCGGACGCCGGGGGTGGTTGCGAGAAGCGCCAGCGACATGAAGCCCAACTATGTCGCGGACCACGCCCTGGACGTCTCCTCGCTGTTTAGCAAGTTCTACATGCAGCACCGGGTCCTGCAGGAGACGGAGCCGCTAAGGTCGGCCCGGCTGGCCCTGGTGGAATCCGTCCGGACCATCCTGTCGCTGCTGCTGGGACTCCTAGGCATAGCTGCACCGGCTGAGATATGAGCCCTGCAAGGCCGTGGCGGAGGAAGAGGCGGCCTACTTCTCCCGGCTGATGTAGGCGTAGACTATCAGGACGGCCATTACGGCGAAAAGCACGAAGATTATTATCGGGTTCTTGAAGTCGGGGAAGAGCTTTCCCCTTCCGGCTTGGAGCAAGAGGTAGGATAGGAACCCTGCCACCGTGATCACTTCAATCTTTTTAAGCCCGGTGCCTGCAATATAAATGAAATGGTCAGGAGCTTGGGCACCGGCAGCCCTCAAATCCGCCTCAACAAGAGGCAAAGCCGAACCTTCGGGGCCGCGCCAGGTCCTGGAACCGCCTGCCGGGCCTCCTTGAGCCCTTCAGGGCGGAGCACGACCGCATCCTGAAGGAAAGGGCGAGGCTTTCCTACGTGGCCCTGAGGAGGTCCGCAACCACCCAGTACCAGACCTTCCTCTACCAGTCAACCCTGGACGACCTCAGGATCAAGATGGAGGAACTGGAAAGCTCCATCGCAGAGGCGCTCTACGCGAATCTGGAGTCCATGGTGGACGACTGCTTGGAGCAGTCCGTGGTCCGGCACCTTGCCAGGAGCAGGGAGGCAATGACCGAGCTTCCGGGGAATCCACCCTCAAAGAAGGACGTCAGAACGGTTCTGTACAGGATGTACAGAGGGGGACCATTCTACCCGATCGTTTTCCCGCGCGATGTTGCGAACGAGTTCTACAGAGCCCTCTCCAGCAGGATCGACAGGGAGGGGATGAGAGGGAGGGAGATCGCCGCGCAGGTCAGGCGGCTCGTCCTCCGGCTCCGATATGACCTCGACCGAGCCGTCCAAATGCGCCTCGAGGCCTCCGAGTACCTGGAGCCCCTCGGCTACGTCAGATGGACATGGAGGAGGGGAAAGGTCGTCAGACGCCTTGCCTACGCTCCGGTAGACATGGTGCAGGAGGCGACGAGGGTCAGCGGCACCCTGGACGCCGCCATCAGAGCGAGCAAGCCCCTCTCAAGGGCCCGAAGGGTCAGGCCCTAGTGCTTCCTTGACCTGACCCTGCTGGCCATCCTCGCCTCAAGGCCCCACAGGTCGATGAAGCCCACGGCCGATGCGTGGTCGAAGATGTCCTTCTCCTTTTCGTAGGTGGCCATCGCAATGTCATAAAGGGCGTTGGCGGACGACCTGCCCACGACCGATGCGTGGCCCTTGTAGAGCTTGACCCTGACCTCCCCGGTAACGGGCCCGTTGAGTGACTCGCACAGGCCCTGCAGCGAGCCCCGGAGCGGCTCCGACCAAAGCCCGCCGTAGACAAGGTTGGTCCACTCGCGATCGGCCGTCTCCTTGAAGGCGCGCTCGCGCCGGGTTAGGACGTACTTCTCAAGATCGGAGTGCGCCGCGAGTATGACCGTGGCCGCCGGACACTCGTAGATCTCCCGCGACTTCAGCCCGACGACGCGGTTCTCGATGTGGTCGATCCTGCCAACCCCGTGCTCGCCGGCCACCGAGGCCACAGCCTGAACGAGCTTCACCCCTCCCATCGCCTTCCCGTTCAGCCTGACGGGGACGCCCTTGTCGAAACCGAGCCTCAGATACTCGGGCTCATCCGGGGCCTTCCTCGGGTCGGCCGTTAACGCGTAGGCATCCGCTGGCGGCTCCCTGTCCGGCTGTTCGAGGACCCCGCACTCCACCGACCTCCCCCACAGGTTCTCGTCCGTGCTGTATGGACTTTTGATGCGGACCGGGATGGGTATGCCCTTCTTCCTTGCATACTCGATCTCCTCGGTCCTTCCGAATGACCACTCCCTTGCCGGGGCGACTATCCTCAAATCGGGGTCGAGCGACCTGATCGTTATGTCCATCCTCACCTGATCGTTTCCCTTCCCAGTGCAACCGTGGGACACGGCCTTTGCACCGAACTTGTGGGCAGCCCTGACCAGGTGCTCCGAGATGAGCGGCCGGGTGAGCGCGGTGCTGACCGGGTAGGCCCCCTCGTAGAGGGCGTTGGCGCGTATGGCAGGGGTGACGTAGTGTGTGAAGAACTCATCCTTCGCGTCCTGGCAGATCGCCTCCACCGCGCCCAGGCGCAGCGCCTTCTCCCTGACAGCCTCCAGATCCGCGTCCCTCTGCCCCACGTCCAGGGTCAACGTGACGATCTCAGCAGAGTACTCCTCCTGCAGCCATTTCACGGCGACGCTGGTGTCCAGCCCGCCCGAATAGGCCAAGACGATCCTGTCTACCTTTCCAGGGTTTTTGCCCAATCCCATCCCCTCACGCAACGAACTCGTGCTGGGTCTCGACCGATCTGCCGTCCACCGTCAGCTGCCTGGTGAGCACTCCCTTCCTCTTGGCCATGAGCCTCACCATGGACGCCGGCTTGCTGGCAAGGTCCGCGGAGACCAGAATGTCGTTGATCTTGATGATGTGCTTGATGGAGAGCGAGCCAAACTTGGTTGCCTCGGCGCCGGGGACAACGGAACGGAAGGCCGCCATCTGGTTATCATCAGAGGCCGGCATCGTGAGGCTGCAGAATGAGGTGTCGCTGTAGTCGTTGGGCTTCGGGATGCTTTGGGATGTATTGAGCGAGAAGCCAGAGCCCCTCGACTTGAGCAGTACGGCAGGCTCCCAGAGATCCTCATACAGCCGGTGAAGCTGCGAGCCCGAGAGGTTTGCTGCAACCGCGTACTTGAAGCCGCCCCTCTTTTTGACGTCCATGACCTCAAGCCCGTGCCCCTCCAGCTGGGGCTGGATGTCAGCCTTTGAGATCACTACGCCTTGAACCGCAACATCCGCTGCGCAACGGTCGGCCAGCAGCTGGCCCAGCACCGGGACGTACAGGTAGCTTCCGGAAATCTTCAGCTTGCTCCCGGAGACGTTCGCCTCCGCTGCGGGCCCTTGGAACACTCCGCGGCCGTAGCGCCCAATCGCAGAATGAGTCGGCTCATCAGCCTGGCCGGAGAGCAGGCTCAGAAGGAAGTTCATGCAAAGTCGCGGGGGCGCTAAAAGAATTAAAAATCTTATCTACCATGTCGGCCCGGTTTGCCCCGCTACGCCTCGATACGCGGACAGTCTTGATCATCAACCGGGGGAGCTGAACCGCTGCCTTGCTCGATCATCGCATGACCAGGTGATCGACGCCCCGCGTCTCCCTTATCTTCTTCAGCAGATCACCAGGCAGGGGCTCATCTGTGATTATGGTCAGCATGGCCGGGTCAGAGAATCTGGGATCGTCGGCGACGACCTGCCGTATGGATATGCCCCTGCGTGCAATCTCGGAGGTGACCTCAGACACTATGCCCGGGGCGGACGGGTCCTCCACCACGATCTCAAGGACCCCGTACCCCATCTTGGGTCCTGCCTTTGCCAGGAACAGCCTCGGCTCGAGGTTCCGGAACACCCCCCTGATGAATTCGTCGCGCTCTATCGACCTGACGGTTGCGGCCACCACCCGCCTGTCCACCCCGCAGGCCCGCGCGATGCTAGCGGCCGGTATCTCAACCTCCCCGCTTCGGATCGTTCCCTCCTTGACCGAGAGCCCCTGGCGTATGAACTCCAGCGCCACCTTCCAGCGGGCCGGGTACGGCCTGAAGTACTCCTCGATCCTGCTCCACATCCTGTGATACCGAAGTCCTTTGTCCAATAAAAGTTATCGTAGCCACGGCTCGGCTACCCGAGCACGATCGCGCAGCGGCAGGCACAGCACACGGTAATATTTTTGTTGGGCCGGGTCGTCCGGCCTGCGAGGGCCCGTGGTCTAGTTGGCTATGACGCTGCCTTTTGCCCCACTCTGAGGGCGGGTAGACGGGGCGGAAGTCCGGGGTTCAAGTCCCTGCGGGCCCACTTCGTTCTGGACTTGCGGAATACCTGTTTTCCACAGATCCATGAGCATCGAGCCCCCAGCCCCCGTCTTTCTGCAGCCAATCCGGACTCTCTAGGTCGACCGAGTCGTTCCGACCTGCCGGTACAGACGCCTCTTGACCATCAAGGTCCACACAAAGACTCCCATGACGATAAAGGTCCCGGTGACGACCAACCACTCCGTAAGGTAGACCCACAGGAGGGCCCTTTCCCTCATCTTGACGGCCGCGTCATCCAGTTGATTGAGCTGGTCCAGAACATCCTTGAGCCTCTCCAATCCCTCCTGGTATTCCTGATGTAGATACAGCTGGTCCGCTTCCCGCTTGGCCTCCTTCACCGAGGCAAGCATACGTTCCATTCCAGCTGGATTCGCTCCGAATCCCGCGACGAAGTTTATCAGATCGCCCAGGAGAGTCATCCTGGACTGATACGTCTGAAAATAGGACCGGATCAAGTGCATCTGCACAAAATCCTGAGGCACCTCCACGCCCCCGGAGTAGTAGGCAAGATTCAGCATACAATCCGTCCAGTAGACCCAGTCCATGACCCAGATTTGCGTGCCGTCAACTGCGCCGTGGACATCGCTCAGGAATACGGTCGATCTGCCCGCACCGATGTCCCAGAACGCGAAGACCGGGTTATGCACCCCGCTTCCATCATCGGCCAACAGAACCGCCCCCTCCTTGATCGAGGCCTTGTTCAAGCCCCCCAGGATCGGGGCCGTCTCCCACGGAAGGGATGTCATCAAGGGATTGTCATTGGCCACGACGCGCATCCGGACGGGTCCGTCCACGGTTCCCTGCGTGAAGACAAAGATGGGCAGGACCTCCTGTTCCACCACGGTGCCTTGCCACTCGCCCTGCTGTTGCGAACCCCCGCCGAACCCGCGGTGGCCGCCCGTCATCAAGAGGCCCAACCCCTCTTCATCTACCCCCTGCTTGAATGCGGTCTGCCATTTCGAGCTGACCGCTGAGGCATCGCAATCCCCCAACACCACCAAGTCATACCCGTTCACCAGGTCTTCGAAGTTCCTCGGCATGTAGAGCCTAATGTATCTGGCAATTTCCTCAGGCGTGTACCACACGGTGATGATCGGCACCATGCTGAGATCTATCTTCGGATCCGAAGACAGGAGCAGTCCCGGCCTTGATCCCCAGATTCCATCACCCATGTGGAGCACCCTGATCCTTCCCGTCTGTGGGTCGAGGCGAGGTTGCATCGCAAAGCCAATGGGTTGGGCCGGAAGTGCCATCAGGAGTAGCATCAGAAAGGCGAGCCTGTTCGAAGGCACATGGTTCATTGCCTTTGGCCGCTCATATGTCTTCCGCCTTGATCTCTTTGATCCGGTGGGCAAGCTCACGGCCCAGCTCCTCCGCCTTCGCAAGCTCGCTCGGCTTCTTCAGAACCTCGCCCTTCTCCTGGGCCGTCACGCGCAGTTCGTCCAGAAAATCGACCCGAACGTGCCTGCAGATCTTCCTGAACATCCCGACCGTCTCATCCGCCGTGGAGGGATCCGAGGCCCCGAAGGCGGTGATCAAGGCCGCGTACTTGCGGTCCTTCCTGTCCCTTCGCTGAAGCGGCCCGACGATTGCGTACAGCCGGTCCAAGAAGAGCTTGATCTGTCCGCTCGGCCCCCAGCCATAGATGGGCGTGGCGAAGATGTAGCCGCCGGAGGCGAGGAAGTCGTCGTAGATGCCCTGCATGTCGTCCTGCTGCACGCATCGCCCCGTATTCCTGCACCCCTCACACCCCCTGCACCCCGCGATCCTAAGCTCCGCCGCCCTGATGAGCCGCACCTCCGCTCCCTCCTCCCTTGCCCCAGCCATGGCGCGTTCAAGCAGGATGTCGGTATTTCCCCCGCGGCGGGCGCTGCCGTGTACAGCCACGATCCTCAATGCAGATCCTCCTTCTGCCCCGACATGCAGCTCTATAAGGGTTTCTCCCGTCATCAGTCATCAGGCATCTGGAACGCCCCCGTCGTCCCCGAATATGATCCGGTCGATCTTCGGATCATCGAAGATGCTGTCATCAACAAGATCCGGCTTGGAGGACTCCAGGACCAGGCTATCTTCCAGTGCAGTGAATGCGTGTCTGGAGTTCTGATCAACCACGAGCCTGTCCCCCTGGTTGAGGATCTGCCTTTTTCCCGAGAGCTCCATCTCCACGCGCCCTTTGACGATGAAGAAGGTCTCGTGTTTGATCCTGTGGTGGTGGCTTGGGCAGGTCTGCCCGGCGAACATGAAGATGAACTTGCCGCAGTAGCCCTGCTCTACGTTGTTGTTGATGTTGAACTCCGTCTCCCCGATGCGGGCAAAATCGTGGTAGCCGAAATGCAGCGGGTCGGGCGCCACATCGGGCAGCCTCAACCCCCACGATTCCACCACCTGACGGATTCTCTGCAGGACGGCCTTCCTCTCCTCGCCCTGCAACGAGAGATTCCTCAGTATCTCGGCTTCGTCCATGCAGCCCGCCGCTTTCCTTGGCCCGCGTGCCGTCTCATTCACAACTCCCCGCCTCCTTCCCCCGAGTTTGCGCGCCTCGTGCGACTGTGGTCCGGTCAAGACATCACACCTCTACCAGTGGAACAGCGGACGAAATTGATCATGCAGGCGCAGGTAGCGGCTATAGATCTCGCTGTATTGCCTGCTCATCTGGGCGTCCGGCTCAATCCTTCTACTAATATGTACCATATTCTCCCTGGCCTCCCGAAGATCCACGTAGATGCCGTTGGCCACGCATGATAGCATGGCAACGCCGAGGCAGGCTGACTCCTCACATTCCATGGCAACCACGGGCTTGCCGAGCATGCCGGCCTTTATCCGGAGCCAAAGGTCGCTCCTGGAGCCGCCCCCCAGCGCCCTCACCTCCGCTGCATCCGCCCCCAGGGTCTCCAGCAGTTCGAGATTCCGCCGTGACACGAAGGCAACCGACTCCAGGATGGCTCGCGTGAAGTGCGCCCTGCGGTGTCCGAGCGTGATGCCCCAGAAAACGCCCTTGGCGGCCGGGTCCATGTCAGGACAGCCTGCCCCGCTGAGGTAGGGCAAGAACATCAGACCATCGGCACCGGGCACGACCCCCTGGGCCTCGGCACAGAGCGAGGAGTAGTCCCGGTTCCCGCCAAACTCATCGCGAAACCACCTCAGTGCCATTCCTCCTGTCGGCGCCCACGCAAGAAGCACGTACTTGCCCCTGGCGCCGTGGGTATGACAGGGCACCCTCCTTTCGGGATCATAGACGGGCCCGTTGAAGGTGGCGCAGACTGCCAGAGCAGCACCGGTCGTCTCGGTGATGACGCCCGGCTCAGTGTTGCCGGCGCCAACGGCTGCAGCCACCTGGTCTATCGGAGCCGTCGTCACCGTTGCGCCCTCGGGCAAACCGATCTGCCGCGCGGCCTCGTGTGAGATCGGAAACGCTTCTTCGCCGGAGAAGGTCAGTACAGGAAGCCGATCCTCCGATATACCGAGATACTCGAGCATGTCGGCCCACCACCTGTTCCGGATTATGTCGAAATAGAGCGTGGACGGGTTGAGCCCGCAATCGGTTATGTGTCGGCCGGTCAACCTGAAGAGCAGGTAGTCCCCAGCCAGCAGGAACTTGTGTGTCTTCTCGAACACCCTAGGCTCATTCCTGCGAAGCCACAGTATCTTTGTGGCGGTCCAAGTGGGAACGATCTCCTGTTGCCCCGTCAGTCTGTAGATCTCATCGATCTTGAACTCCTGGCCGATGTCGTGGGCTTCCCGTTCCGACCTATTGTCCAGCCACACCATCGCCGGCCTTAAGGGCGCACCATCCTTGCCGAGGGCAATGACGGTCTCTCCCTGGCTCGTCACCCCAACCGACGCTACCCGCCCAGCACGGTCGCCCCTCTTTGCCAGGACGCTCTTGGCCGCTTTCCGGGCGGCGTCCCAGTAGAGTCGGGGATCTACCTCGACGATGCCTGGACCCCTTCTGGCCAGATCGTATTCCTGAACGTCGATCGCCAGGGCTTCTCCCCGCTCGTCGAATAGGACCCCCTTCACTGCCGTGGTTCCTACATCAAGGGACAGAAAAGACCCCATCTCACTCCACCTCACACCTCACGGGACCGAAGCGCATGCCATTCCTCAGGACCAACTTCCGCCGCAAGTCTGGCAATCCCCCTCATTCCTGACCCGTTCAGCATAATGCACGTTCGCCATGACTCGCGAAGTGTCCGGCCAATGCAGACACATGCGCACCGTAGGTCTGTTAAAAGGATTTCGGCGGTGGCAGTAGTCGCCAATGTACGGTGACGCCCGCATGACGAACACCCATGACGAACACCCACTGCTCGCCCTGCTCCAAGAACCTAGAACCTCTTTCATCAAGCAAACGACAGAAGATACTTGAAGGGAGGACCACACTTTGGCATCTCCAAGAGAAGTGCTTGGCGTGGCCGGTTGGAGAGGGTTGCGGACGGCAGCGGGCCTGCTATGTGCCCCCGGCCCGTTTCGAGGGCCTGACCACCGGGCAGCATGGTGCGACAGCCTAGAGCTTCTGAGGAGGGTTTAGCATGGAATACGAGATCAAGTACAGACCAGCCTACTCGTTGCTGGAGACCAAGCTGAACGCCGGAGAGACCGTGGTGGCGGAGGCGGGGGCCATGGTTTACATGTCCCCCCAGATCCAGGTCAAGACCCGGAAGAGAGAGGAGCAGAGCCTGTGGAAGAGCATCAAGGGCTCCGTGCTTGGCGGGGAGTCGTTCTTCGTGAACGAATACACGGCGCAGACCGGCCCCGGGAAGGTTGGCTTCGTTCCCGCGCCCGTGGGGGATATCCAACCCCTGGATCTGGAAAGCGGCAAGGGCATGATACTGCAGAAGACCGCCTACGTGGCCTCCACGAGCGGCATACACCTGGACACTGAGTGGCAGGGATTCACGAAGGGCATTTTCGGGCAGAGCCTGTTCATGCTCAAGGTGTCGGGGCAGGGCAAGGTCTTCGTGAACTCCTTCGGCGCCATAGATCATCATACCCTTGGGGCCGGGGAATCCCTGGTCGTTGACAACTACCACCTAGTAGCGTTTGATGACGGCTGCAGATATGAGGTCAAGAAGTTCGGCGGGCTGAAATCCACCATACTCGGGGGCGAGGGCTTGGTCACCGAGATATGGGGCCCGGGCGAGGTCTACATCCAAACGAAGAACGTGCAGGAGTTCGCCGAGTGGCTCTGGCCTCTGATAGCACCCAAGGTGCAAGGGAGGGCCGGAGGCAGCGGGGGGACATCCGTCAGGTTCGGCTTCGGCAGGTGATTTGTCCTCGGGACCATGGAGTAGGGTTTCGGGCCTTCCGAGAGCCCTATGGCCTCAGCAAGACCTTGATGGAATCCTTGGCATCGCACACCTTCTGGAACGCTTCCTGGAATCTCTCAAGCGGCAGCTCGTGGGTCACGATGGGGCCCACGTCGATCAGGTTTCGCTCGATGCAGTCTATCGCGATCGGATAGGTGTACGGGGACAGATGGGCCCCGCGGATGTCCAGCTCCTTTGCATCGCCTATGATGGTCCAGTCCACGGTGACGGGCTCCTTCATGAGGCTGAACTCCACGAACCTGCCAAGCTTCCTTGTCATGTGCAGCCCCTGCACCACGCCCTCCGGATGCCCGGTGGCCTCGATGTACACATCGCAGCCGTAGCCATCGGTCAGGGAAAGGACCCGCTCGACCGCATCCTCCTTTGAGATGTTGATCACGATGTCGGCGCCAAGGCCGCGTGCGATTCTCAGGCGACTATCGAGCGCGTCGAGTGCAATCAAGGTGTCGGGGTTCCTCAGCCTCGCTGCCCCGACCATGCCAAGGCCCAGCGTGCCAGCGCCGGCGATCACAACAACGTCCCCAAGCTGGATGTCCGCCCGTTGCACGGCATGGATCGAACACGCAAGCGGCTCGATCACCGCAGCCTTCCTCGCGGGCATGCTGTCGAGGACCCTGTACACGATGGCCCTGTCCGGGAACCTCGCATACTCGGCCATCCCACCGTGCACCGCCTTCTGGAAGCCGTAGATGTTCTGGGCCTGGCACACCCAGTAGTGTCCCCCGCGGCAGTAGCGGCATCTCCAGCAAGGGACGATCTGCTCGGACACAGCCATGTCGCCGATCTCAAGCCCATGCTTCCTTGCCGCGCCCTCCCCCAGCTGGACGACCTCGCCGACGAACTCATGCCCCGGGATCACGGGTGGGTCGACGAAGGCTTTGCGATGTTCATCGCCCCAGAAGACTGGGGCACCGCTGTGGCATTTTGAGTCGCTCGCGCAAACGCCACAGGCGAGCACCCTAACGACGACCTCGCCTTCCCGCGCTCTTGGCGTTGGAACCTCAGAAAGCCTGTAGTCCCCCGGTCCATGGCAGACGACCGCTTTCATCGTTTGAGGCAATTCCCGGCTTCGCATTCGCGGCATGCTTTCGCTTCTCCTCGGATTCTGCGCGTTCCAGACGGCCCTGTCGAGGCAGGAAACGCTCGGCGCACATAACTCTTGTGTAGACGTAGACGCCACGCTCGTGCCGGAAACACAGAGGGCAGTCAAACGAGGCAGACGATCGAGGCTAGGTGCCGCACACAGAGAAGAGGCAGGACTGGGAAAGCGATTTATAGCCCGCCGCGTGCCGCTGACTCTCATGTCTCATCTAGTGAGGATGGCCATCTATCGCGGCCGACCAAGAGTCATTGTTACATGTAGTCAGGATCGTGAGGAAAGGAACTCAACGGTCAGATCCCGTTACGCCCAAGCTTCTGACTGGCCCGAATCAGGCATCCTGGATCAGCACGTGGCAAACTCAGGCCCGGGCGCCCAGAGATGGCATCCTCCGAAACCGTGAAACCCACGCCTCCCAGGTCCTAGACTTGAGCGTAGCCAAACCGACGCTTGAATACATCAGGACGATCAGGACGCCAAACGGGCTCTCGGGCTCGACGGTCGCGTTCAAGAGCCTCCTCAGATACCACAGGCTGTACCTGCGCAACTTCGTCATCATAGCCGGGCTGGCCCTCCTGTCAGCCTATCTCTTCTCCCTAGAGCCCATCTACACCGCGCAGATAATTGATCAGGTCATAGTAGCGAAACACCAGGAGCTACTGCTGGGGCTCGTTCTGAAGATCATCCTCGCCGTCGTGATCTTCGGCATGGTCGATTTCCTGATCGGCTACCTGCAAGGACGCACAGCCCAGCTGATGATAAGGGACATAAGGTCGGACTACTACTCATCCCTCCAGACCAAGTCGTTCAGGTTCTACGACCACAGCGCCACCGGGGACCTAGTCTCAAGGGCAACGCTGGATCTGCAGGCCGTCGAGGCTTTCCTCAAGACGTGGATCGGGGTCTCGACGAGCGCCGTCTTCACGGCAACGATCGTATCCATTGTGATGTATTCCATCAGCCCGTCTATGAGCTTGCTCGCGATCCTGCCCATGCCGTTCATATTCTACCTCACCGTCCGGCTCTGGACCACCACCATGCCCCTATTCAGGAGGATGCAGCTCATCCTGGGCAGGCTGGGCGCGTACGTTCAGCAGAACATCCTCGGGATGAAGATCGTCCGCATCCTGAGTCGGGAGGCCGAGATGGAGGAAGGATTCCAGCAGATCCAGGGCCAGTTTGTGGACACGGCCATCACGGCGGGCAAGATCCAGTCCAAGTACATGCCTTCCTCGCCCGCCATCCTGACCCTTGGGATAGTGCTCGTGTACCTCTATGGCGGGAACCTCATAGTCTCATCCGCGTCGCTGCTGACCATCGGGGAGCTCACGCTCTTTGCAAGGTACATGCTCAGGCTAAGCTTCCCGCTCCGCGACCTGAGCATGCTGTCGGGCACGTGGATAAACGCCTCGGCAGGACTTGAACGGATCCGCCAAATCATGAACGCGCCCGTGGATGTCGAAGATGGACCCGCTGCGAGGGAGGTCAACATAGACAGGGGCGAGGTCGAATTCCGGGACGTGACCTTCGGGTATGCCAGTGAGAGACCCGTGCTGAGGAACGTAAGCTTCAGGGCGAAGCCCGGCGAAAACATAGCCATCCTCGGTTCCACGGGTTCCGGCAAGACATCCCTGGTCTATCTCATCCCAAGGTTCTACGATGTCGGCTCGGGCAGCGTGCTGATCGACGGCGTGGACGTTCGGGATTTCAAACTCTCCTCCCTGAGGAGACAGATCGGCCTTGTGCTTCAGGACGTGTTCACATTCACTGGCACCATCAGAGACAACATTGCGTTCGGCAAGCCCGACGCGTCTGATGACGAAATCATGAACGCGGCCAAGCTCGCAAGGATACACGACTTCATAGAGACCCTTCCCGAAGGGTACAACACCATCGTAGGGGAGAGGGGCATCACGCTCTCAGGCGGACAGCGGCAGAGGCTAACCATAGCCAGAACACTCCTAGCGAATCCCAGAATCCTGATCTTCGACGACGCACTGTCCTTCGTGGACGCGAAGACGGAGATGGAGATACAGGCCGCCATCGAGGAGGCAATGAAAGGTAGGACCAGCTTCATCATAGCCCAGAGGCTTTCGACCATCAGGAACGCTGACAGGATAATGGTCCTGGACAACGGTGAAGTTGCCGAGTTCGGCACACACGCTGAGCTGATCGCAGGCGGAAGGATATACCGAAGGATCTACCGGACGCAGTTCCTCGACAACGCACCCGAGGAGATCATGGAGGTCGGCGACAGGTAGATGGCGAGCCCGTACGGCGTCTTCACAACAAGGGTCGAGGAGTCCAGGAAGAGGACGGTTTCCGATCGCACCCTGATTACCAGGACCTACAAGTACGCAAGGCCCTACAGGAGGAATCTGCTAACGGGCGTGGGGGCCATCCTTCTCACCTCCCTCACCGGACTCGCCTCCCCCTACCTCCACAAGGTCGCCATAGACCAGATCATCCAGCCCAAGCACCTTTCGGGGTTCATATGGTGGATCCCGCTTTTCGTGGCCGGGACTCTGGGCAGCTACTTCTTCCAGTACATCCAAGTCTATCAGATGAGAGTCCTCGGCGAGAAGGTGGTTGCGGGCATGAGGGATGAGATGATGCGCAAGCTGCAGGTGATATCCCTCAGGTACTTCTCGGAGGGCGAGATCGGCAGGATAATGTCAAGGCCGACGACCGACTCCAACACCGTCAGGATATTTCTGAGAATGGGGTTGACGAGCATCGTCATGGACACGGCCTCCATCCTGGGGTCGCTGATCATAATCTTCGCCCTCAACGTGAAGCTCGCGCTGGTTGCCGTCTCAATCCTCCCCTTCGCCGTGGGGCTGGCCTGGGTTCTGGGAAGGTTCTCGAGGGAAGTCTACAGGAGAACACAGTCCACGCTTGCTGGGGTGACGGCCAAGGTGCAAGAGAACATCTCGGGCATGAAGGTGATAAGATCGTTTGTGCAGGAGGAGAGGGCCGCGGCGGGCTTTGAGGAAATCCAGGACGCGAACGTTAGGGCGAACATCAGGGCAGCTAGGATCTCGGCCTCATACCGGCCCCTGGTGCTCTACATGAGGATAGTCGGGACAGCCCTGATACTCTGGTTCGGTGCACGGGCGGCCTTGAGCGGGGAGATCACCATTGGGACGCTCGTGGCCTTCATAGAGTACCAGTTCGCATACTTCATGCCTATAGTGGAGCTCACCTCCGTGTACGACCAGTACCAGTCGGCAATGGCCGCCACCGAGAGGATGTTCGACCTGATAGACACCAGCGTGGAGGTGAAGGAACCGTCCGAGGAGCGCGCCCTCGAGGTGGAAACGATCAAGGACGTGAGGTTTGAGAATGTCACCTTCGGGTACGACCCAAACCTGCCCGTGGTCCACGACATAACCTTCACGCTTGCAGAGAACGAGAAGCTGGCCCTGGTCGGGCCCACCGGCGCCGGGAAGACCACGATAATGAACCTGCTCGCGAGGTTCTACGACCCGTTGGAGGGCAGGATACTCGTGAGCGGACAGGACATCAGGGATGTGAGGATCGCTTCGCTGCGGGAGCACATGCGCATGGTCCTCCAGGATTCCTTCCTCTTTCCGATGAGCGTGAAGGACAACATACGGTTCGGAAAACCAGAGGCCTCAGAGGAGGAGGTCATCCAGGCAGCCAAGGCCGTGGGCGCACACGACTTCATAATGAAGCTGCCGGGCGGATACGAGTACGTTCTGCAGGAGGGTTCGTCCAACATCTCGATTGGACAGAGGCAACTCATCAGCTTCGCCAGGGCGCTGATGGCCGACCCCAAGCTCCTCATTCTGGACGAAGCCACCTCGAGCATCGACCCGTACACGGAGCTTGCCATACAGAATGCCCTAAAGAAACTGCTTGAGGACAGGTCGGCGGTGATCATTGCCCACAGGCTCTCGACCATAAGGCTCTGCGACAGGATCATCGTGATAGACCAGGGGAGGATCGTGGAGGAGGGCACGCACTCGGACCTGATGAAGCTGGGGGGGCTATACAGCTCCTTCTACAGGATGCAGTTCAAGGAAGAGAAGGGGCTCAGGATGGAGGGTGCCAACGCGCCGGAATCCTAGCCTTCATCCCAGCACGGCGCGTCATCGCGATTGTCACGAGAGGCACTGGGATGGCCGGAAACCGGCATCTATTTGGAAGACGCGGACCGGGAGTCGTCCGGCTCAGGCAGATATGCGCCATATCCCCTCAGCCGTCTCCTGAGTTCCGCCGCATCCACACCGTGCACGTTCGGAGTCTCCTTGTCTGGACCGAGCGCAGTCATCGCAGCCGCAAGCCCGGCGGCTTCGCCGGTGTTCAAGCAGCAGGCCATGATGCGCACGCTTCCGTTCACCAGGCGATCGGTGGAGATGCAGCGACCGGCCACCAGGAGATTGGCCATGCCCCGGGGCGTGAGGCACCGATAGGGGACGCCAAAGCTTACTCCCTTGCCGAGCCCCCTGGTCCTCTGCGATATGAGCTTCTTCACTTCGTCGATGCTCTTCCTAGCCAGCGACAAAGACTCCTCCTTGGAGGAGTGAACGTCGATGCCGTAGGCATTGCGGCATATCTCGTCGGGAAAGCTCCGGCGCTGAAGGTAGTCTTGGATGGTGAGCACGTAGTCGCCCATGATTCGCCGGGTCTCCCGCGCGCCCATCAGGCTGCCGGTGGCGACCAGGAATGAGTTGGCGAATGCCGGATGGTACTCCGCAAAGGCATCCCGGTACTGGGCCGCCATCCGACGCCCCTGGATCAGCGACTTCGACACGCTTGCGGGATCGGTGTTGTCCAGGCCGTACACATGCCCCGTATTGAAGCCGAAGGTCCCGGGCCCTATCTTGATGTTGCAGGAGTGCAGATCGACGATCTCGGGATACTTCTCGGAGCGTATGGCCTTGTGGATCGGGCTTTCCGGATCGTAGAAGTGGATTCTTGGGCCCCCTGCAAGGGCTTGTTCGTCCACATTCGCTATCACAAAGCAGAGGGTGCCGGGCTGCATCTGGCCGGATTCGTTCCCCTTCTCGAACGTTGCCCCCGCCCAGGCGGCGAGATCACCGTCCCCGGTGCAGTCCACGTAGATCTTGGCCCTGAGTGCCTGAAGGCCGGCTTTGTTGCTGGCTATCAGCACGGAGACTTGCCCCGGGCCGGACTTCTCAACGGCGCAGAGCTGGGTGTGAAAGAGGACCTCGGACCCCGTCTCTTGGAGAAGCTGGTCGTAGATCCTCTTCAGCAGCTCAGGGTCGATGGCCGGAGTCGCAAGGGGGTTGGACTCCATGGCCTTCTTCAGATGCGGGGTGCCGTCCCTGCAGGCGTGAAGGATTCGCTCTGCCAGGCCCCGGGCGATGATCCTCTGACCGTCGTGGTAGCCGCAGAACCATGGGACAAGCCCGAGCGTGCCCATTCCCCCGAGCGCGCTGGACGCCTCCACCAGCAGGGTCCTGGCACCTTCCCGTGCCGATGCAGCGGCCGCCGCGCAGCCGGCCGGCCCGCCGCCCACCACAATGACGTCCCAGGAATCATCCATGGGCATGTTCCGCCCTTGCATCAAGTATCCGCCAGACATGCGCGATCCCATAGATGGCAAGCCACGCTGCTTCTTATCTGTTCGCGCAGGCAGTGCTCGTTTTCCTGGGCCTTGACAGAGGCTAGCGAGAGCGCGCCCGGCAAGTCCCAAGCCAAGCGACATTCGTTGGCTTGCGTCCCGGTTCTCAGGACGGGACGGTAATCTATTAACGCATAGACAACAGCTGTTGGTCGTTCGACTGTCCCATGGCGATTGCGGCCGACCCTCTTCGGTGCATCATATGAAGGCCAACTTGAACTACATCAACCCCAATGCTCCGCGGATCAATCCCCCGGCGTATCCCGGGAGGTACTATCAGTCCCATGTCCCGGCCACCCTCGATCTGGCCGACCGCGCCAGCCTCTGCGTGAACGCGCTCACCGAAACCACGGACCCGGAGTACGACGATGAGCTCTACTGGATCGTCGACCTGCTGGGGAAGGAGGCCGCAATGTACCACACCATCGACGACCACGTCCAGGCCAAGTTTCTACAGGCCCTGCCGCTGGACCGCACGATCAGCGGCAGTCGCCAGAACCTGGACGCGGAGACCCGTCTCCTCCAGACCTACCTGAAGATGCAGGGCCCCGACGGGCTGATATACCTCCCGATAACGGGACGCCCGTGGGCGCTTCCAGCCAGAGAGGTGGACTTCGCGGGGCTGGATTACCTACCCAAGGGCGGGCACTGGTGCTCCATCTCCATGAACGGCCGGGTGCTGGGCGCGTTCTGCATCTATGCGCTCAAGGATCCCTCTGGTCCCTGGCGCGATGCTGCCCTGCGGCTGGCCCGTGGCCTGATGGACCTCTGCATCGTGGAGGGCGATATCGCCTACCTATTCATGAACTGCACCGAACCCGGGCTGCCCGTTACCAAACCGGCAGCCAAGCCCACGGGCATCCGCGCCGCAATGGCGGGCTGGGTGGCGCAGGGCCTTGCCCAGTGCGCCCGCACACTGGGGTACAGGGAGGCGGGCGAGATGTCAGCCCGGCTCATGCGCTACATAATGCGTGACTCAGGCTACTTCCTCTCAAACGGCGAGTTCACCCGCGAGTCGGCCGGCCTTGAGTTGATTCACTTCCACGCCCACACCTGCCAGATCATGGGTGCGCTGGAGGCGGTCCAAGCGACGGGCGATGAAGAGCTGCTGCGCCTGGCAAGGACAGCGTACGAGTACGCTCTCCACCACGGCGAACCCCTCGTAGGCTTCTTCCCCGAGTGGGTCGGGTACAGGGCCGGCGGGACCTCAGAGATCTGCGAGGTCGCCGACATGCTTGCCTGCGCTCTCAAGCTCTGCAGGCTGGGAGCGGACGAGTGGGACAACGTGGACCGCTGGGTGCGGAACCAGTTCGCCGAGTGCCAGCTGACCAGCACCTCGTGGCTCACCGACGGCCACCTAGAGAAGCTGGATCGCGAGAAGGTCAAGCTGCCCCCTGCTGGCTGCGGGGGAACGGAGTACGGTACCACCGACCGCGTCTTGGAGCGGGTGGTCGGGTCCTTCGCAGGCTGGCCCTCCGCAAGCGACTTCGTCCAAGGCGTCGGTTGGTCCATCATGCACTGCTGCACCGGCAACGCCGCACGCGCCCTTTACTACGTATGGGAGAGCATCCTCACCTACGAGGACGGGAAGCTCAAGGTCAACCTGCTGTTGAACCGGGCCTCCCGATGGGCGGACATTGCCAGCCACATACCATATGGCGGGCGGGTGGACGTCAAGGCCAAGGAGGACATCGACCTTGAGATGCGACTTCCGCAGTGGGTCGGCCCCGATGAGGCGCGGTGCACTGTGAACGGCTCCGCTCGCGTGCTCAGCTTCAATGGCAGATACGTCAAGATCGGCCGGGTGAAAGCGGGCGATGAGGTAAGGCTTGAGTTCCCGATTCACGAGACGACCGACCGGATCACCACAGGCGACCAGGAGTACACGCTCATCCGGAGGGGAAACGAGGTTGTGTGGATCGAGCCCCCCGGCAAGAACTGTCCGCTCTACCAACGCGGCCACTACCGCAGCGGGGAGACCCTCTGGAGAACCCTCACCCGTTTCGTTCCGAGAGACGAAATCCCCTGGTGCTGAAGATCAGTCCCCCGGGTGCGAACTGCAACGGATCGGCAAGCGCGGCAAGTCCTGCCGAAGAATGCTCGTGATATGAACTGGCGATCGAGTTCGAGAAGCCCCCCGGACCTACTGCGCCAACACGGTCCCTGACCGGAGGCTCCTTGCGGGTTCCGTCAAATCGCCGGAACGCCTTACATCTATCCTCCTGCAGAATGCGAAAACGAAGACGGCGACAAGCCCATGAGGGCCACACACCAGTGCGACTCGAAACGTCTCAGGATGCTCAACGCAGTAGCGTTGGCACTTGCCGTTCATGTGTGTCTGCAGCCGATACTTGCAGCGAATCCGCCAGCCCGCGATCCGAACACGGGGGTAATCCGGATCATGTACGTCGGCGACTGCTTTTCCTACGGCCGGACCCCCTTCAACTACTTCAAGGAGGAACCAGCCTTCAGCGTCTCCGGCGTGCCCAACGACTACCTTGCCAGCCCTCAGCGGGCCATGCGCCAGTACGTCCCCCGCACCTACCGGGATTCGGTTGACAAGTACGATGCAATCCTCCTCAGCGATGCCCAGGTCGCCCTCTTCGGGGTGGAACTCCAGTCATGGTTTAGGCAGGGCGTCATCGAGGCAGGCCAGGGACTCCTGATGGTCGGGGGATACCATTCCTTCGGGGGATACCCTGGCAGGAACCCGTGGTCCGGGTCAAGCGTGGAGGAGGTTTTGCCAGTCGCATGTCTGGATGGCATGACCTTGTCGACCTACCTCTACCTGGTGCCGGTTGATGAGGACAACCCATTCTGCACATCGCTTCCGTGGAAAGAAGCCAAGCCCTTCCTGGGGATGAACATGGTTCAGATGCGGGAATCGGCGAAGGAGGTTATGAGCGCCAAGGGTTACTCATGGCCACTGCTGGTCTACTGGGAAGTCGGCCGGGGTTCGGGCATCGCCCACACCCCCGATCTGACGCCGGGGTGGGGCGAGCAGTTTACGATGTGGGAGTACTACCCGGACTACGTCTGCAACCTGATCTACCTCCTGGCACGTCTCGGGATTCCCCAGGACCCGGATCTGATGCATGTGATCCGTACCGTCCTGCACAACTACCATCAGCAGAGGGCCGTCCTCATCAGCCTGACGGACTTCGTCGAGCGCTTTGGGGCGAGCTCAGTTCCCATCCAGGAGGGGTTGGTACGGATCCAGGAGATGAAGGAGCAAGCTGATAGCCTGTACCTAGCGCAGGATTATGCGGGAGTGCTGCCCAAGATGGATGAGCTGTCCCTGGCGGTGGAGCGACTTGAGCAGGACGCCCTCCGACTGAAGGACAGGGCCCTTCTATGGATCTTCGTTGTGGAGTGGTTCGTGGTTACCGGCACCCTCATGGTCTCCGGATACGCCCTGTGGAGCCTGATGGTCAGGAGAAGGCTCTACCGGGAGGTAAGCGTCACCAGGCTTCAGGCATCATGACCAAGCTAATCCCGAACTGTCTGACACGGGCACTTCTCACCCCCTGATGGCCATATTGCTCAGGGTTGGCGGTGATCCCGGGATGCGTTGATCTGGGATCGCCCTCCCTGCAGCCCGCATGTTGAATGGGGCATCTAGCTTTGAACCCATTGCGTTGCAGGAGGGAGGACGCAACACTTTTTCCGCTGGGCCGCTGACCATGCGCACATGAGATCCAGAGTCCTAGGGGTCGGCTTCGACCCCGAGACCCGGGAGATCAATTCCCTCGCCAACCTAGCCACTCGCGAGCGCATCTCTCTGAATCCGCAATCTTCTTTCCGCATGGCGCTTGACGACGGGGAGATCGCCAGTTCCGAGTGCATTGTCGAGCGTGAGGAGTCCAACTCCGTCTCACGCCGAGTCACGTATCGGACGGAGCGGTTTGAAGTAGCCACCACGTACGCCCTCAATCCCGATCAGCATTTCCTGGAGAAGCGGCTTGTCGTACGCCCGCTCACCGAGGAAAGCTATCTCATCCGACGCATAGACCTCGGGACATTCGGCGTGGAGTCCCCTGGCTATGGGCTTGTCCCATTCCAGCACGGCCAGTGCCGGACCTACTTCCTCCGGGGAAGGAAGAGCGGCTTCATGTTCGGCGTGCAGGTGCCTGTCCTGGACCAGGAGCAGTCGGACACGAGGAACATCACCCTGGGCTATCCGGTGAACTACCGCTTCGGGCCGCGCGAGACCTACGAAGCGGAGGTGCTGTTCTGGGGGACGTACCGGCTCGAGGGGCGAGCCGCCCCTTCCGTGCCAGTGAGGATCAAGGAATCCGTGCAGTCTCCCGTGCCCCCAGATCTGGGGGAATCCCGGGCGATGCTGGAGATGGTGAACGCCCGACTTCCCAAACGAAGGGAGGGAATCGTCGTTGCAGTGAACGGCTGTCAGCTCAAGGCGACGCTTGATCCGTATGACGAGGACCACAGCGCGAGCGTGGACGAGGATGAGCGCATCTTCGAGCGTGCCAGGGAGTACTTCGGCGAGTGCATAGTGCAGCCGCACCCGACCTGGGCGGGCGCACAGGTGGCGGCGTCCGAGCTTGGATCCAAGGATTCCCGACTCCCCGAGATGCCGGTGCGCGACGCCTTCCTCGACTGGGCGGCCTCCCTGGGCCTCTCCGTGGGCAGCTACGTGCCACTCAAGGGGCCGTTTCCCTGGAACTTCGAGGGCCGAAGGCTCTATACATACGCTCCCGACCGACCCGACTGGCTGGCGGTGAACCCCGGCTACACGAAGCATGGCTACAACTGCCCGGTGAACCGCCCCTTCATGGCGTGGCTGGGCCGCGTCATCACCGACGACGTCCGGCGCCACCCACAAATCGCCGAGTTCATGGAGGACGAGGCTCCCCCGGCTCCTCGATACACGCTCCGATGCGAATCAACACAACACGACCACCTCCCCGGCGATGTTTCCTACGGCTACTTCCTTGCCAGGAGGAGGCTCTTCGAGGAGGTGAGGAAGGCCCGGCCTTCCATCATCCTGAACGGCGAGCGCCCCCAGATGGACTGCGGGATCTGGGATTCACTCTACCTCGACTCGCTCTTCACCCTCTCGGAAATGCTGGAAAATGTGGGAAGTGACGACATCCGCACATCGAGCAGGATCCGCCACTTCTACCACTTCGTCCCGCCGTCGATGGACGAGGTACCCATCAAACACCTCGAGCGCCAGAACCCCGATTACGCAATGCTCAGCGTGCTGGCAGTGTCGAGCAACTACCTGGTCTGCGGCCTCCCGGAGAACTGGCCGCGGGAGAGGATTGCGGTGGTACGCCGGTGGGTTGACTGGGCACGGGAGCATGCGGAGCTCATGCTGCAGTGCGTTTTCCTGCCCGACTGGCCGGGGAGCCGGAACTGCGACGGGTATGTTCGGGCGAAGGACAACCGGGGCTTCGCCTTTTTCTTCAATGCAGACAACGAGGAGTCCCCTGCTACTCTCCCCCTCAATTCCTCCGCGGGATTGGACGGCGCTTTGAGGTACCAAGTCACGCCGGAATTCACAACCGGCCCCGACGGACCGTTCGAGCGGCCGGGGTTTCAGGGCGCTACCGACTCGGTAGTGCTAACCCTCCCTCCTCGATCGGCTGTCCTGCTGCGGGTATCGCCCGAGCCCAATTGCCACGGCCAGGCCTGCGAATCACCCGGAAACGCGGATCCAGACTAGGCCTCGGCACCGGGCTTCAGGGATCCGGCCGCTCGACTCCGCTTGGATATCTTGGATGGCGGGTGGGAACGCCGGATGCTTCCGCAGCGGCCCCCGGTCGTGCCGACTCAACCTCGCCAGGAGCAATTCCGGATGGACGTGGTTTGGCCAACCATCCGGATGGCTTCATGCTGGGCTCGCAAGGTGGGCTACCTCTGCTTCTGTCAGCGCCCTCGCGCATATCTGGACATCCCTCATGGTTCCCTTGAAGTAGTCGTGCTCCCCGAAGCCTATCGTCAGGGGCTCGGAATTCGTTACGTCGAGGGTTGCACCACCGAGCTTCTCGGATGCGACCTTCCTTCCGTTGAGGTACAGGCTGAGCTCGCTCCTTCGCCTGATGGCCGCGAGGTGCTGCCACCCCGCCTGCAGCTCCCGGTCGTAGGTCACGCAGCGCCCGGCAGCAAGGGAATGGACATGGCCGGAGGGCAGGGTCCCGCAGAACAGCCTTCCCTTGTACACCGCCATGGACCACGCCCGCCTGTACTTGACACCGGGCGTCCCATCCAGCTGGCCCTGCTGGCCCAATCCGATCCTCCATCGTATCGGTAGACCCGCGCCGAGGGCAGGGTGCCGGCATACAGCTTCCCGTTGTAGACGACCATACCCATGACCTCCAGCTCCTCGCCCAGCCTCCCGCAGTCCTCCCATCCATTCGGGGCCATCCTGAACACTTTTCCAGAGGGCCAGGTGCCCACACACAGCCTCCCGCGGTGTATGGCAAAAGAGTAGGTCTGGGTGGTGCCGGGGGGCGTCCCGCAATCCACCCATGCCGAACCCCCCTCGTAGCGGTAGATCCCGCTGCGTCCGGCGTCCCATCCTGACCCGTAGAGGTGGCCATGGTAGACCCCCAGCGCCCCGACCCGACCGCCGGGATTGCCGCAGTCCTCCCACTCCGTCCCGCCCTCATACCTGTACAGGCCCGGGGGAGCGTACATCGACGAGGCACAGAGTCTTCCGAGGAACGTGGCAAGCCCGCCGATGGACGCGCCCGGGCCGACCTTGCCGCAGTCAGCCCAATCCTTGCCCCCCTCGTAGCGGAAGACCCTTCCCCCGGGTGTGGTGTTCTCCGATTCCGGCAATGCCGATCCAGATGAACGGTAGTGCGATGCTGCGGCGTAGAGCTTCCCCGCATGTACTGCCAGGGCCGTGATGGCATTACTCGGGTAGGGACTCCCGCAGTCAACCCAGTTCGTGCCGCCGTTGTAGCGGTAGATATGCCCGCTCTGGTGCCTGCCCATCTCAAAGGTGCCCGCGTACAGGCTGCCCATGTGGACGCAGAGAGACCAGACCATGACGGCCTCGCCAGGGCGTCCGCAGTCAACCCATCTGGGGCGCCTGCCGGCATCGACTCCGAATATCACGTTCCTGTAGTTCGGCTGGGATGAGGTCACCCCGTGGAAATTCTGGATGCAGAGGTTGAAACCCGTCCTTGCATCAGCGTCATACTTCGACAAAATGTCACCCAAGGCGGCACCCAGACTCCCTTCGGTGAAAACCCAAGCTGCGAGGGAGAACTCGCCCTCACCCAGGTGGAGGGACGGGTCATCGGGGACCTCGATGTAGGATCCCGTGCCGTTGAACCGGCCGCCATCGGGAGTGCACTCAACGCCGTGGGGGACTCCATGGTTGGAACTCCCCGAGGAATCCCTACAGTCGCTCAGCAGTTTCCAGCGGCCTACCATGTCATGTTCCGGGTCCACAGGTGGTCACCAGGAATGGGCCTTTGACATCCAACCTGCGTCAACGGACTCCTCAATATGGTTTTGCCGGAGTCCCCAAGGACCCTGGATCGGCCTGCCACCTCGCTTTGCACGTTTGCTCCTCTGTGCGGACGAAGGCCATCTTGACAGGTGCATCCTAGCTGAGGTGCGCCCGGCCCGTCAGGGGGAGGGATCCAACATGTCGTAGAGCCCATCCCCATCGCTGTCAGGGCCTGCCAGAGGAAGTATGATCCTTGATGGATACGGCCCACCAAAGTACACGGTGTTGTTGGCGACCCTTGTCTCCGCGTCGGCCCTCAACGGGTGGCCCGTATTGGGATTGGGATCAAACCTGGGGCAGATGCTGGACGTTATGTCAACACTGATCATGTGCCCCTTGTTGAACACTATGCTCGTCGACCACAGATCGATCGTGAACTCGTAGACATTGCCCGGTTCCATGAACTCCTCTGACTCCAGAGAGTTCCTGTGTCTGGCCCGGATCGCCCCCTCCATCACCAGCATCGAACGCCCATCCGGATAGACATCCGTGAGCCTGGCCATGAAATCCGTGTCAGGGCAGGATGACGAGGCGTAGAGATCCACCAACACCCTGCCGGTCACCTCCACAGGCACCTCCAAAGGTGCGGTCGAGAAGACCAATACATCCCCGCGCTCCTCAACTTTCCTCACGTCAGCGGGACCCCAGGACTCATATATAGATCCGCCAACATCGGGGACAGGGTTGTTCGGGTCGTACAGGTAGCTTTTCGCCCCGCCGCCTCCGGCCCGGTCAATCAAACCCCCCTCGGATAGATAGAGGGAGATGTTCGTGTGCTTGACCGGCCAGTCATCAGCAGATCTCCACTCGTTGCCCGGGGCCGCCGGATCATCAACATTACCCATCACATAGTACCGCACGGCGGGCAGAGCGGCGTAGCCGCTGTCCATACCTTTGAGCCAGTAGTCAAAGAAAAGGACCGTGTCCGCCCACATATCGTACGTGGAATTGGCAGGGAAGGTCAGCCAGCCTGCGCTTCTTTGTCCGAGTCCCTCGTGCCACCACGGCCCGATGACAAGCTTCTGGTTGCCCAACGATCCTGCGCCACCGTTGTGCTGCCTATCCACAAAGCCATCGATGGTGCCCTGCAGGAATAGGTCGTACCAGCCCCCCACGTGCAAGCCCGGGTAGGTCATGCCCCCAACCCTTGTCCCTGAGTCCAACAGCTCCCAGTACGAGTCGTAGCTGGGATGTGAAAACAGTTCCCTCAAGCCCTCGGGAGTTCCATAGTCGGCCCACCAGCGCTCACTAACGGATTTCAGCAGAACCGCGCCTAGAAAAGCCAACCCAGAGTACTGATTCCACGGGGCGACAATTACTTCCTGGCAGACAAGGTGCGGAGGATAGCTCCCGGCCATGAGGTTCTGCGCCATCGCCAGTGACGAGCCGCCGTATGTGCCGACCTTGCCGTTGGACCAGTTCTGGTTCGCTATCCACTCGACGGTATCATAGCCGTCTTGAAGCTCGCCCCAGCCATCGGACACATATGGCATCTTGACGCCCTCAGACCCGCCGTAGCCCCTCCAATCCTGGATCACCACCGCGTACCCACGACTGGTCAGGTCACCGATACTGAGGCCAGGCCACGCGGCCGACCTGCCGTACGGCGTTCGGGCAAGAACAGTTGGCCAGGGACCCTGGCCTCTTGGCAGGTGGACACTGGTCGCCAGCCTCACGCCATCCCTCATCGGAACCATGGACAGAGATGTGCCCCCACCCGGTATGGGTGTCTCACGCTTCTTGGCCACCAGACAGCCAGCGATCGCAGCACAGATAGTCACGGATGCGACCAGCAGCATGCAGGTTCTTCTCTCCAATAGGTTCCACCCCCAGGCCGGGGCGCTCACAGGGAACAGAAAAATCTTGCGTTCCACCATCTGTGGCAGGTCAATTCCTTTCGCTTGGTGAACTCTGCGCGTTCCAGATCTCTGTGAATCCGAGAAAGGATGCTTGAATCTGTCTTGATTCGTTCTCACCAGAATTCTACGAGAGGGCAGGCATTCTGCATGTTTGTGTTCACAGCCGCAAACCGGGTGTCTCCGCGCGCTCTGCAGCTCGTATGCGTTTCGTTATAGTCATCAGAGCTTCCCAGTCATCTGGTCCACAAAGCGAGGGGTGCGATACGTGACTGCGCCTCGCGTCAAGGATTCACTTATAGACGCGTGCGATGCCCCCGCCGGCCATGGCCGCGCGCGCCAAGCCAGGTAAGGCCAGAAAGATCAGGATAGACAAGCACGAGAAGACAGGCAAGGGCTACGGCAAGGGCCTTGCCAGGTGGGAGAGGATCAAGACCGACGTCATAACCATACGCCTGCCCAGGGGCTTGATGGAGAAGGTAAGGGATATCGCCCAGAACGATGACTCCAGCATCTCCCACGTCTTTAGGTCTGCGATCGAGTACTATGTGCGGGATGTTGTGGAATCACCCGAGAGCCGCCTAGCCGATCAGCGCCGCAAGATCAGCCGCGATCTGCTCGTGGACGAGGAGTTCTTTTCCGCCGTGGCCGCACGACTGAAGTCTAGCGAGAAGTAGTGAGATCCTCCGACTAGAACTGCTCATCGCCCTTCATGTCCACCCTCTTCTTTGTCCCGATGAGGAACCTCCGATCCCCGGT
>Ga0172364_10000540_pt1 | contig 27074 bp, 20 predicted proteins | sample LakKivSesite10cm_FD_114545 | JGI IMG/M metagenome (GOLD analysis project Ga0172364, IMG submission 114545) | Sediment microbial communities from Lake Kivu, Rwanda - Sediment site 10cm | ecosystem: Environmental > Aquatic > Freshwater > Lake > Sediment | place: Rwanda: Western Province, Lake... | reverse complement strand
CCAATACTTTGACCACTTAAAACACCAACCATTTCACCTGCAGCACATAATGATTGTATAAACATATCAAATATTTTTTTAAAATAAGTTTCATAATGTTGGTATTCTAAATTTGGATATTTTTCTAATTTCTTTTCAATTTCACTATCTCTCCAATAAAATTGGATATAACATTTTACAATAAAGAATGGGTCAGATACTAAATTTTTCATTTTTTCATCAATTCTATTATATTCTTCAATTTGTCTAACCAATTCATTTCTTAATTCAATAATATTTCCAACATTTAATTGTAAATTATTCATTAAAGGTTCTAATTCTATATCTCCATTACTTAATTCAACAAATAATCTGTCTAAATTAAATGGAACAACAATACTATCATTTTTTTTCATTGTTTTTCTTAATGTTTCTAAACAATCCATTAAATTAACACTATTCGCATCAAATTCATTATCTTTCATTAAATGATATTTAAATCCAACATTTTCCAAATAAGTGGCATCAAATCCATCATCACCATACATAAATTGTAATATACTATTATTCGCACTCCTAACAGATAAATCATATTGGACTTGTAAATCTTCCATCGATTTAATTAATCTTCTTTGAGTATAACCAGTATCTGCTGTCTTTACTGTTTTATCAATTAAACCAATACGAGCGGATATTGCTAATTGATATAATTCTAATGGTTTCATACCTTCTTTAAATGAACTTTTACAAAATCCTCGTGATAATGCACTATTATCATCTTTTACATAATGAGGTAATACTCTACGATAAAATTTTTTAGGAGTTCTATCAGCACCAACTTGTGCTTCACCCATAGTTGCCATAATTTGATAAACACCACTTTTATCACCTTTTGAACCTGATAAAACCATTTTTAATAAACGATTACCTTCATTAAATTCTAATGAATGTTTCATTGCGATTTTACCAACATTATCTCTTGCTTTATTAACAATAAATAAAATTTCAGTTTCGATATCATCTTCAACAGATAATGTAGAACGAGTTTCATAAAAACCTTGTCCTGCTTTTTCTAATAGAAAATCTACTTCATAAATAGCATTATCAAGAATTTGAGTGATTTGATTATAAATTTCATTGTCAATAATATATTCATTTTGATTTACATTAGAGGGTTTAATTAAAATAACATCAGATACACCGATTGAATGACCTTGATTTAATAACCATTGATTACATAATTTTTGACAATTATAAATAAATTTTTTACTATGACTGGGTCCTTTATCTTTCCATAACACGTGAATAATTCCTCCGTGAGAAGAACCAACAACTTTTTTATCAAGAGAACCACGAGTTATAATACCATTTTCAATTTTTAATTTATCATTAATATTGCCAGTGACTTCACTTAGATTAGTATCTTTTTCGATATTAATTTTAGGAATAATTGTTTCAAAAATTTTTCTACCTGTTAATTGTTGAGGTAATGTTAATTGTTCTTTATTTAAAAATAATGATAAATTCATCCAAATATCTTTTGGAATAATTACATTTTCATTAGTAATTTGAGGACATACATACAATGTATCTTGAACTAATCCAATGACAGGAGCATTTTTTTGTGGTGAGATAATTTGATTTGGAACACTTGCTAAGAATTTTAATTCACAAAATCCTTCCATACATTGTGATAAAAAGATATTCATTTCATCTCCGTCAAAATCAGCATTATAAGGACTAGTTGCTGATACATTCATTCTAAATGTATTTCCAACTGGTAATACTCTTACACGATGTCCCATCATACTCATTTTATGAAGAGATGGTTGTCGATTAAATAATACATAATCACCATTAATAAGATTACGATGTAAAATATCTTTCACACGAATATCACCAATTTGTTCTTTAAATTTTTTACCATCTAATGAATAATTTTTATTACCTCTTTCTAATCTTTTTGCTCCTGGATATTTGTCTGTTCCATTATCATAATAATGTCTTAATATATTTATATTATTATCAGTCACTTGAATTGGTATAGTTAGATTACGAGCAATTTTTAAAGGAATACCAATTTCATCTAATTCAATATTAGGATCAGGTGTGATAACAGTTCTTCCAGTAAAATCACCTCTTTTACCCATTAAATTATATCTCATACGACCATCTTTTGCTGACAATCTTTGTTTTAAAGATTTAATAGGTCTTCCTGAACGTTGCATTGCTTTAGGAATGCCTGGAATTTCATTATCAACAAATGTGGCGACATGATATTGTAATAATTGAGTCCAATCTTCAATATGTTGTAAATTATCTTTTTCCATTTCTTTATGAAGAGTTTGATTGTGATTAATGATTTCTGCTAATTTGTGAGTTAAATCATCTTCACTTTTTTGATTATTTTCTTGACGAACACTTGGACGCACGTGTGGAGGTGGAACAGGAAAAACACTACAAATCATCCAATCAGGACGACTTGTTTTAGATGGAATACCGATATTATCTAAATCTTCATTACGAATTCTTTTTAAGAAATCTAACATTTGTTCGCAAGAGAAATATTTTAATTCTTTTCTTTTTTCACCATCAATTGTTTCAACAAATTCACCATAAACTTTCGCAATAATTTTAGTATCTTGAGTTCCTTTTGGATTAACATATTTAATCGGTTGAATTGTATAACATTTATTACAAACAGGATTTTGATTTTCCTTACATTTTTTATAAGCAATATTAAATCTTGCTTTCATAGGTTTATATTTTAAATCTTCTTTGTCATTTTCTTCTAATAAACATTCACTACAAGAATAACAAAAACATCTAGCGATTTTTAATAAAATAGTTAAGAATTGCATATGATATAATGGTCTTACTAATTTAATATGACCAAAATGTCCAACACAACCTCTTTGGTCTTGAAAACAAGTTTCACAATTTAATCCTTGTTCAATTGTTCCCATTCTTAAATCAAATAATCCATTAGTTTTTGGAATACTATTTTCATATGTTTCACTTGTTAATACTTCACAAACTGAACCATTTTGAATATCTTCAGGATTAAGAATTCCAAGAATTACTTCATCCACATTTTCAGTTAATTCCTCGTTAAATGATTTTTGAAGAAATGACATTGTTTATATATTGTTATATATTTATATTATAAATAAATAAAATTCAATTTATTTTTTTAATTCTTATTAATTAATAAAATAAAAAATAATTATATTATATATATATATAATATGTCATTTAATAGAACAAAGTATGATAATTGTGGTTATGCCGAAGATTTATCACAATCCACTTCTAGTTTATATTATTTATTAGATCCAATTAAATATACAAATTGTAATAAATGTTTTATGACAGGACAAATTGTTGGTGGTCCTGCTGTTTCTCATACAAATCAAAATTTAGTTGATTTAGAAAGTCGATTATGGAATATTGATCGTGTCTATTCTAAATGTTCTAAACACCAATTTTTACCTGAATTAAGCACTAATACTCCTAATGCTGGTGCTAATGGTGCTTGGGGAGATGGTATTGAATTACCTAAACATTTACGTCAATGTCAATTTATTCGCAATTCTAAACCTACTAAAACTGGTATCAGAACAGATTATCCTGTTTGTGACCAAATGTTAATGAATAAAAATTATCAATCAAATGCTTTCTTTAAAAAAGATTATGCTAATTATTAAGTATATTATTTAATACATTTACAAGTTTGTTATAAGTTCTTTTTTGATGTAAATCATCAAAAAAATCAAAATGTTTTTTTTTACCTTGATTTTCAAAAATAAAATGTGGCACTGTATCTACTTTGCCATATTTTTTGTCACTAAATTCATTTCCAAGTATATTAATGTAAACAACTTCTATATTTGATTTATTTTTTATTTGAAATTCTTTAATGATTGGTTTTACTTCATCACAATAAAAACATCCATTTTTATATATCATATATAATTTAACCATATTTATATATATTATTAACATTTAATTTTCATTACAAAGTATATCTTTACTAAATCCTATTGTATCTTTCATTCCTCTCACTGATGAATAATTAACATTCTTTAATTCATCAATATATTCAACTATTTCTAAACAAAATGAATGTTCTAATCCTTTAAATGAAAATGGTTTTCCATCTTCTCGATAAAATGAAAAATCTATTTTGTTTAATACATTTATAGGTGATTCATTATATGTTTTATTATTACAAAGATATGAATCAAATATAACACTATTTGTTGAATTTAGTGAAATTTTAGTGAATAAATCATCAACTTTATCTATATCATCTCTTAATGGATTATTTTCATCTAAATTATAATTATTAATTAGATCAGGTTTATTATTTGATAAAATTTTTGAACGAACTAATATATAACGATTTGGTTGATAATTTATTTTACGATTTGGTATATCTTCTTTATTGTAATTTGATAAATATGAATAATGTCCATTGTAATTACTAATTATTTCTATATTATTAACTTTAGAATTAATCAAATTTTTTTGAAAAACACTAATTGGTCTTAATAATTGAATAAAATATATATCTTTATTTTGACGATATATTTGATATTGAATTTTTGTGCTAATAATATCCACATTTACAATACTAATTGTATTAACAATATCATATAAAGTATGATTTGGATAATCTACTCTAATTATATCATTTAAATTATATAAAAATCTTCCATATCCATCTGTTGTAATAGTAATTTTACGAGTATTTGGATAAAATTGTGTATCTTCATATTTATTGTATAAAGTTAATATATCTCCATTTAATAAACCAAAGTATAAAATATTTTCTTGTAAAGGTTTAGGTAATTCATATTTACTAAATTCACTTTCATTTTCAGGTATCACTAATAGATCAAGATTATTTATAACTTTAAATGTATTTTCTATTTTATCAGGTTCTAATTCATTTTCTCTTGATACTTCAACTAATATATTATCAGATAGATAACGATAATATGTTTTTTGTTTAAATAATTGTAATTTAAAAATAATTACACCATTTTTATCACGATTGTTTTGTAATGTAGTTAATAAATCTGGATATAAAATTACTAAATTGCCATTTTCAACTTTATAATCATCAAATATTTCTAATTTAGAAAATATAAAATCAGTATCATAAAATGTTAATGGATTTAAATTTTTACTATATTTGTTATATGTATTTTCTAAAAACATATAACCAGTATTATTTAATTGTGATGAAACAAATAAAAGATTTGAAAAAACATTCTCATAATCAATATATTGGAAAACCATATCATTTATATATGTCATTTTTTTTGGTTGATTAAAAACCACACTATATAAATTATATTTATCTTTAATTAATACAAAGTCATTATTCATTAATTGATGATTATCAGATATTGAATTAATAACATATAATCTTCTTGGTAATCCTACATTATCACTAAAAAAATTTTGATAATGATTTATTTTTACTTTTTTTATTAGATCAGAACCTTTAGAATTTTGATTAAAACCTATAATACTATATGGATTTTTACCAGTAGATATATTTTTTGATTTTCTCACAAAACTTGCTGAATAATTTGTCACTTCATTCTCTAATGTAATTGGTTCTAATATATAATTTAAAGATGTAAACCCTGCATAATCATATAAATAATTTGAAGGGAATGGAACATATTCATTACTAAATGAGCTTTGTAATGAACTTTGTAATAGACGATATGGAAAATCATTACTAGTTGCTGTTAAAGCATAACCCATATTCAAAGGTTCTATATTTTTAAAATAGTTTTTGATATTTAAATTATTATTTAATATTTCTTGTAAATCAATATAAATAATATTTGATGAAATTGTTGTTTCTGTAGGTATAAAATTCCATTTATAAATATCTATTATAAAATTTTTATAATCTCTATAACAAAGATTTTTTGCTTCAGAACCTACTTCAGTTATATCATATGCACTCAAATTGTAAAATTTACATAAATGAGCACGAATCGGTTTATTTTTAATTAAATCAAATAGATTTTGATAATTTGTATATTGTGTGTTTGATTGTCTATTAGTTACATTAATATCATTTATTTCTATTATATCATTTTCCATTAAATTATGGTCATCTATTCTTAAAAATATTGTAAAATATTTACGATAATTAACTGAATTAGAACTAAAATCTATTTTTTCTATATATGGTCTGTAATAAATATTATTAACTGATAAATTATTAACATTTTTCATTGAAAATGTGCTTTTATTTTTTTTACTATCAATACTTATTTGATAATTATCAAAGTTATTTGTTAAATGTAATGTATCATTCATTGTTCTTGTTAGTTCATTTGTCATCAATGTATCGTCATAATCACCTGAATCAATTTTTGTATCAAAATTAATAAATGTGTTATTTTGTAATATATTATTTGTTATAGGATTAAAATTTATTATTTGAATATAACCAAAAAATGTTTCTTTAATTCTTCTTGAATATATTGGATATAAATCTCTCACATTAGATTCTAATTTATTTAATCCAATATTGTAATTAAAATTTGTTATTAATTTTAAATCAAATCCTAACATATAATGTGCATCTTTAACAACAATATCATATGTTGATGTACTAATTTGATTAGTAAAATAATAGATCATTAAAAAGGGTTGTCCCATTTCATATATTCCGTCTAAATAATTATGTATCGTATTTCCAATGTCATATACAAATATATTTGAATTTGGATAATATTCTATTTTTCTTTCAATTTCTAAAACATTATTAAAAATTTGTAAATAATTTGAATTAAATATTTGTTTCAATGTAATATCATCTATAAATGGAGATATTTGTTTTGTTGTTACTGCTTCAGATCCTGTATAATAATCTTCAATATCTGGCAATGGTAACACATTATCTAATGTATTGCCAAAATATATTTTAATTGGTTTTAAATCACGCAATTGATAAGAATTAACTGGTTCATTAATATTACTTATTCCAATCAACTTTGTCAACAAATTTTCTAATGCTGTTACACCAACTGTTATTCCATTTATTATTGTAGTTCCACAACCTGTATTAAATATAATTCCTCCATTATCAATTGGATCATTCGGCTCATCATTTGGTGGATCAATAGGTGGTTCAGGACAAGGAACATTATTTAATTCATCAATTAATTCTTCTACTACAACAATCAGATCATTAATTGTTGTTGCACCAACTTTGTCTAAAATTTCAACAAAATTTGTTGCTCCATATTCAATAGCAATATCTCTTAAAGTTTTATTTTCAATAGGATTTTCATTTTGTAATATTTCAATTGTTATATCTGTATTACCTAAAACTATGTCTTTTAAAGAATCATAGATTCTTGATGAAGTAAATTCAGGAGGAGAGTAAATATAATTTTTAATAAAAAAATTAGGAGCATCACAAACAACAACACTAAATTTATTTGTATTATTATCAGGAAATGTATTATTAAAATCTAAATCAAATATTCTACTAGTATTTCTTTCAAAATTTTGCCATACTACATTATTATTCGCTATATTTTCAGGTGTATTTTCTATTGTAAATGCTGTATTTGGTATTTCACTACTAAGCATACTTACTTTTTTCACATTTGTATATGATTTATTCAAATCAATTACATAATCATTATTATTAGGATATAAATTTTTATTTCGATTATTACTATCCACATTAATAACTGATTTTACAATGTTTGTATAAATTTCTTGTTTTGTATCTACAATTTCCTCTTCAATAAATTCATTTAGATTTTCACCAAAATTTGATGAAAAATAATTTTTGTAATAATCTTTTGTTAATTTTGCTGATGTTGGTTCATTATTTAAACGATTTTGTGAATACAAAGTTTTTTTTTCATTACTTTCATTAATACACTCATTACGATTGTTATATAAATGTGAATTAGGTATAATACGATTATATGAATTTGTTTTTTGATTTAAGAATGTAATATCACTATCCAAAGACGAATAATTGTCTATTTTAATTGAATTATTAGACATTATATATATAATAATGTAAATTTTAAATAAATTAAATGTTCTTAATCATTTGTATATGATTTAAATATTCTTCACGACTAATTTTTTCTTCAAATTGAGCGGATACTTTTATATAAGTATCTTTGAAATTACATCTTGTCGATAACACCTTTATTAAAATTGTATCATCTTTTTTTAATGTTTCAAAATCAGTATAATTTCTTGTATTATTTGGATTATGTTTTTGTTTAATTAAAACAATTTGTAATGGATAATTATTTTCACCATCATAACCACCATATGCCATATATCCAATTTTATTCACTTCTACAATTTTACAAGGTATTAAATTATTTATTTTTGGATTAATTACTATCATTTGAAAAGATATATCGAAATTTACTTTGCCACGATCACTATTAATTATTCCAATTTTTCTTTCCAACATTTGAATACTATCTCTTAAAATATAACCTACACTTAAACATTTTCCTTCTAAATCTTTTAATTTTTTTGCAATTGTCATTTCCATATTTCCATTTAATTCATTTGCGTGTAAAAAAATCTTTTGATGAGTCATCATTTTATATACATAATTATATCTATCCATATCCATATTTTATATATATATTTAATTAATATATAAATTCAATTTTAATTAAATTTATTTATATATATTTTATATAATGGACGTTCCTGTTTCAATTGTAGAACATCAAATAAAAAGTAATAAAAATTATAAAATTAAATTTTATATGCCTTATATTTTATTATATATCGTTTTATTCGCAATTGTTTGGTATGGATTACCAAATATTGATATACAATATCATTTTTTCATAAAATGTTTAATGTTTTCTTTACCAGTTATATTTGGTATAAAAAGTGTATCTAATGAATTTATTGAAGAAGAATTTGATAATTTTAAAAATATTAAAATTAACAAAATTAAATATCAATTAGTTGATGTAGCCAATAAAGACACTTTAGCATTAGTTGATGAAGATGGTAATGTGAATTTTTTAACAAATATATCCAAAAAAAAAAAACAAAGTAAAAATAAAAAAAGTTGGTATAAAAATCTTAAATAAATAAATTAATTTATTTCTTAAACAAAAAAAATTAAAATAAATTTTTTTATTGTGAATAATACCTTATCATTTGATTAATATTTTTAAATTCACTCACTTTCCATTCTTCATAAGTATAATCACCTCTTTTATCAACATATCTTCTTTTTAATATTAATGGAAATCTACCATTTTCCATTTCTTTTAATGACATTAGTAATGTATTATTTTTACAATCATTGATTTCTTTATTATCTAATAAAATTTGCGAACCATTTGTAATTTGTTCCATTCGTATGCCAATTAATTTAGTAAATTCATATTTATTAATATAAGGTTTTGTTTTACGATCTTCATTTCTTTTTTTTTTATATTGATTAGTTCCAACTGATAATTTAGAACTCATCAATTCACTCATTTCTTCAAATTCTAAGAAATCATTATAAAATGGATCAAATTCTTTATTATTTTCTAAATCATATTTTTGTTTTTCTTCTTCATCAATCTCAGTTTGACTTTTTTCATCTGTATCATCTACACTAGAATCATAGTCATTATCACTATCAGAGATTTTTTCATCAATATCACTACTATAATAATCGCTCATATTATATTATCTTATTAATATATTAAATATAATTATATTTAATTTATTAAATTATTCAATTTTTTTTTCTTTACTATATTAGCGAGTTAGTTCAGTGGTAGAATGATGGGCTCATAACCCATAGGTCGTTTGGTTCGATTCCAACATTCGCTATTTATTAATTAAGAAAAATAAAAATAAAAAATGCTACGCATTTTTTATTTTTTAATTTTAATTTATTCAAAGTAAAATAAATAAATTATTTTTGTTTAGTTTTTAATTAGTTATGAATTTACAAGAAATATTCATGGATTGTAATTCTTGTTGTAATAATTTCATACTATATGGTAAAATAATTTTACAAATATTTGGTATATAAATCTCACCATTACTATATTTCTTTGTTTGACACGCTTTACAATAATATATATTTTGTTCTGGATTACTAACAATTGTCATATTACAAGTTTTACATAAATACATTTCAAAACGATCACTCAAATCCATCATTCTTTCTTTCAAAAATCTTGACATTCCATGTGCTATCATACAATCCCTTTCCATTTCACCTGCTCTTAAACCACCTGCTCTTGAACGACCTTCTGCTGGTTGTCTAGTTAAAATATTAAGTGGTCCTGTTGCTCTTGAATGAATTTTATCAAGAACCATATGTTTTAATCTTTGATAATAAGTTGGTCCAATAAATATTTTCACTTTTAATTGTTTACCTGTCATTCCATTATACATTATCTCATCTCCATATTCATTAAAATTATAATACATTTTAAGAACATTTGCTATGTCCTCAATTTGTAATCCATTAAAAATACTACCATCCATTTCACTACCATGACAACAACCTAATTTCCCAATTAAACATTCAATTAATTGTGCAATTGTTTGACGAGAAGGAACAGCGTGAGGGTTCATTATTAAATCAGGAACAATTCCTTCCATTGTAAATGGCATATCCTCTTGATTTAATGTTATACCACAAGTTCCTTTTTGACCATGGCGACTTGAAAATTTATCACCAATTTCAGGAATACGAGCATTACGAATTCTTACTTTACAAAATGGTAATCCATCTCCATTAATTGAATTTTTAAGAGTTACACTATCCACATATCCATCATCATTTACTTTCAAATATGTAGATATATCTTTATAACTCTTATTTCCACTACCACTCTTTTCTAATGCGATATATTTACTAATTAACACATCACCTTCTTTCACTGGAACATTTACACGAACAAATCCACTTTCTCTATCAATATTTTCATACATTTTTCTATGTTCATCTTTTTGATTTGGTGTATCTCTATCAGGTATAATTCCAAATGTTTCTTTTTCACCACTTACAATGTTTTTCTTTTCATCATCTTTATATGTTCTGTAATATGTTGTTCTAAAAATACCCCTCTCTATCGCACTTTGATTTAAAATTACTGAATCTTCTTGATTATATCCACTATAGGAAGCAATCGCTACAATGGCATTAATACCAGCAGGTAAATCTCTTACATGTATATATCTTGACATCCAAGAATTAACTAATGGTTTTTGAGGATAATACATTACATGCATACTCGTCTCCATCTGTGATAAATAATTTGTAATTGGTATTCCTAATGCTTGTTTTCCCATAGCACCTTGAAATGTAATACGAGGACCTTGATTATGTTCTCCAAATGGAATAGTACAAGTTAATACACTAAACATATTCATTGGATGTATTTCACAATGAGTATAACGAGTAAAACGAACTCCATTTGGTTTTTCTAACAAAATTTTATTTTGTTTATTTAAATCCTCTAAATTCATTCCAATCAAACTACTTTCTTCTTGTTCGCTATCTAAATACTCAATTATGCCACCACAAGTATATGGTAAAATTTTCATTAATTCTTCTAATTCATTATCACTAATTGTAGGACTTTCAATGTTTTCTTCAGTATTACTATTCTCTGTTTCTAATTGAGGTTCATTACTAACAATTTTTTCTTTCTCAACATATTTTTTAACAAACATTTTATCAGTAATATTTTTTAATAAAACATCTAAATTCTCTTTATTCATTCTTTCATTCGTATTCATTAATCCTAAACATAATTGTTCCCAATTTAATTCACGATTAAATAATTGTTCTCTCCATTGATTAAATGATTTTGATATTTTTAATTCATTACTTTCAGGATTGACTATTAATAAAGGTCTAATTAATCTTCCTTCATCAGTCCAAAAATGAAATTCTTTTTCAAATCTATTCCAAGCAATTGAAGTATGTAAATTAATTAAACCATTTATTTTATAAAAAATAAATAATTTTTCTAATAGAAATGGTTTCATTGTTGCTCCAATAAATTTACCATTAATAAACACTTTCGTTAATAATTTTAATTTTTTTATATCAATATTTTCCAATTTTGAATAATATTCTGTTTTCAAATTTTCTAATTTACTCAATATTAAATCATTTTTATCACTCGCTTCTACTGATATACTCGCTGTTAATGATAGATTTTTAACTAAACCAACACTCGGTCCTTCAGGTGTTTCAAATGGACATACATATCCATATTGCGTATTATGTAACCGATGTGGGTCTACCATTTTATTGGTTTTTTCAATTGGAACATTAATCCTTCGCATATTACTCAATGTCGCAATATATGTCAAACGACTTAATAATTGAGCGATACCTACTTCTCCAACTTTTGTCACACCTTTTACACCAAAATTTCCAGTTGCTAAAGCATATTTAAATGTTGATTCAATTAAACTTGGTTTCAAAATCTTTTTAAATAATATATTTAATTCTGTTTTTCCACCAATTGTTGTAGGAGTTACATTTTTTAATTCACTCACTAAATTCTTACGAAATTCTTTAATTAATTTTTGCATATTATTATAAAATAATTGTGCTAATTTACTACCTGTTGTTTCAATTCGTTTATTCGCATAATGGTCTCTATCATCTTGTTGTCTTCTACCACGAATAGTTTGATATAATTTTTGAACCATATGTCCTAAAAACATTGCTTTTTTATCATAAGAATTTTCATCATCTAAATGTGACAAAAATTGATTTTGTAAAATATTATGAACCATCATTATCTTCAAATGACTTCTATCTTTTTCTTTTTCAGATGTATTTAAATTTAAACCCATCGTATTAATATGTTTTGATAAAAATAATAATGCCTCTTCTTGACTATAAATCATTCTGTCATAATCTTTTGAATTTGTTTCTGTATTTCTAAATTCCATCATAAAACTTAATGATGGATACATAAAATTGAACTCATCTTGATTATTAATATCCATCATACAATATTCAATTATTTTCTTATCATTCATCACTCCTAATGCTCTAAATAATACACTAATCGGAATTTCTGTTTTAATTAATGGAATTTTAACTCTTAATTGAAAACTTAAATTTGTTTTCGTATTTTTTAATTCCCTAAAATATAATATAGATGTTCTTTTTGGCAAAATATAAGGATTATCTCTTGTTGAAGTCCATATATCACAAATATGTGAATAATTAATGTCCTTACTTGAATAAACAAATATCTTATTTGTTGCCGCTCTTTCTTGTGCAATAATTACTTTTTCATTTCCATTAATAATAAAATACCCACCCTTGTCATACATACATTCTCCGTGTTCTTGTATTCCTTGTCCATTTAAATTTTTCAAATTACAATATTTACTTTGAACCATAATCGGTAATTTTCCATATGGAACATTCTCTCTTTTCAATTCTAAATTTGTTTGAATATCTCTTATAATCACTTCAACCATTAAGTCACCCATATATGATAATGAAAAATAACGAGCATCATTTGGAACCATTGGACGAACACTTCTTTGATTATCATAATTCATCGGAGGTATCAAATAATGTTTGCCAAATTCAACACGATATTTTGGTTGACTTTTTAAATCATTAACTGATTGATAAATTGCTGCTACATATGTATTACTTTTTTTAGCATCTGCTTGTAATTCATTTTCATATATTGTAATAGGAGACATTAAATTTAAAATTTGCGGAATATCATTTTCAACAAAATGTTCATATGAAATTTTATGATTCTCAACTAAACGATCATATGGCTCAAAAAATACATCCATTATTGAACGACCAATTGTTTCCCAATTTTCAACATTTAATTCAGTATTCATTTTTTCGTAAGTTTGTTTTCCTGATAATTCAAAACTCATTTTAATATGTCTTTATATTGTTATATATATATTTTAATAATTTTTAAATAAAATTAAAATTCAATTTTATTTTATCAAAAAAAGATAAATTAATAAAAGCACTTTCAGCGATTTCATTGATTTATTTTTTTTCAAATTGAAATTAATCTATAAATTAATTTATAATTTTATTGGTGGATTTGGTAATAAATGACAGAAAAAAAAGTTATTCAAAAATGTCCTTGGCAAATACAAGAAAATATTATCAAAAAATTTATTGAAAGTGATAATATTGAAACACAAGATAAATTATTTGAAAAAATATTTTCACAAATGAATAAAGATAGTAATCACGAAAATTTTTGGACAGATATCTATCAAACAATAATTGAATATCGTATTCTTAAACAAAAACACGAACATTTATTAAAAGAATTTTCAAAATTAGATGATGAAAATGAAAGATTAAATTCTTTATTGGAATAATTTTTTACCATGTAGATAGGGTGCTTTGTAAATCAATTAAAAATTGATTAAAATTAATATATAAACAATCTAAACTTTTAATTAAATTGAATATGGTTGACTATAAAATGATCTCTACTTTATTCGATATCATTTGTGAAACAATATTAAAAGAAAATCGTTATCGTTCTTTTCGTCAAAAAAATCACGTATGTGTTATTTTTGATAAAAAAAAAATATATAGTGTTGGTGTTAATTATACACTTCAACAAGGTTCAATTCATAGTGAAATGGACGCTTTTAATCGTCTAGAATATAATGCTAAAAGAAATCCAAAAAAATTAAATGTGTTAGTTGTTCGTGTTTGTTATAAACACGCAAGTGAATATAAACAAAGTAAATGTAAAAATATAACTTATGATAAACAACATTCTTATGAAAATATTATTCAAAATTTATTAATTGGAAATTCAAGTGATAATTCTAGTTCTGATGATAGTTGTAGTGAGTTGAGTGACGAAAGTGATGACTTGTCTCAGTTGCGAGGGCATACTATAAATAAAGAAAAGATTATTGATATAAATTTTTATATTAATCAATTACCATATCATCAATGTCTATTAGGATTAAGATTTAGAATGTCAAAACCTTGTTATCATTGTATTCAACATATGAAACAAAGTTGTTTAGTTAAAAATTATTATATTAAAAAAATATATTACACAATTGATATAAATTTCATTTACGAATCTAATCTAAATGAAATTTCAATAAATCCACATATATCAAGTTATAACAAATACAAAGTAAAATAATTTATAAATAAATTATTTCATAAATTTTAATATTTTACTTTGAGATTTATTAATAATTAATTGTTTTGCTTTCTTTTTCTCTTTTTCTACAATTGCTTTACACTTTATTTTTTCTAATTTATTTGTATCCTCTATTAATGGAACATTATCTGTCTTTAATTTAACTAAAAATTTTGTAATTTCAATATTACCTTTGATAATATTCGAAAAATTACGAATAATATCACCAAATATAATATTATAAGCATCTACACCATATATTAATTCATAAATTTGTAAAATAGGATTTTTTAATTGATGTTCAAAATAATACATATAATCAATATTGTTTTCCATTTTATGTTCCATTAAAAAACTAGGACACTCAATTCTATCTGATTGTAAGATTTCTTTATTTTCATTTACTTTAATATATACATAAGGAATACGAGTTCCTACCTTTGGTTTTTTACCAATATCTCTTTTCCCAATTCTTTCACTCAACATATAATGTGCTATTTGTTGTGGATTTGCATAATTATCTTTCAATGTTTTTGTTATAATAAATTTATCAATTGGAAATCCACCTGATAACATTTTCTTAATCACATTTTGTATATATTTAATTGAACCATTTATATTTTTATCATACAATATCATTTTAACAGCATTTCCTATAATTTCTTTCACAATAATCGCATTGTCTCTTCTTTTTAATACAAATCCCATCGTATTCATATAACATTTTGGACTTTTACATGTATAATATAATCCTGTATATTTCTTCTTATTCATTAAAATAAATGGTGCAATACATTTTTCAAATCCTAAATTATGAGGTGGTTTTAATAGAGAACTAACATTATCACCTGCTTCTGTTGCGACATCTATACATTCATATATTTTATCAATATCTTTTTTATTTGAAGCAAAACTAACAAATAAACTATCTGTATCTCCATATATTACTTTACTACCAGGATAATTTTTTTCAATATAATTTTTTGAAAACATTAAATTATTTCTACCTGTTGCTGTAATACTTGCTGCAACATCTTTGTAATATAATGGACTTTTACTAAAACCAAATATTCCATACATTGAATTAGCAGATAACTTAAATGCTAATTGTAAACCATCTAGTAAAATCTTTTTAAAAACATCTTTTTCTTTTTCCATTTTTTTTCTTGTATTTTTTCTCTCATTTAATAAAGTTTCCCATATTTTTGGAACAATTGCTTTTTTTCCTTCCGGATAAACAACAAATTTACAAGTTCTTCTACCAATAATTACTGGTTCTTTATTTTTTTTAATTTTTCCACTTTTACCTTTTACATATTGATATTCAAAATCATCAAATTCAATTACATTATATTCAAAACCATTTAGATTATCATATTCTTCATTTAAAATATGTGAATCAGGACTAATATTATGACTAATACCACAACTTGGATACAACGAATTAAAATCATTTACTGTAATCGGTTCATCAATATAAATACCTGTTTCAGGTTCTAATACCAATGCTCCTTCATAAAATTCTTCATCTTCAATATCATCTTTTGGTTTTAATACTGGAATACGATAATTATCTAACATACATTCTCTAGCAATTAAAGAAAATATTTTCACACTTTGTCCTCTTAAAAATAAATAACCGAATGGAACATAACATACATTTGCCATAGCAATATAATTCACTAAAATTTCTAATTTAGCAAATATATAATGACATAATAAACAATCTTGGATACAATATTTCGCAATTAGAAATCGTTTAAAAGCATTTTCATTTTGAAATTGAAAAATTTGTTGAGGAGTAATATCATCTTTAGATAAACACCATTCTTTAATAAATTTACTTTCTAATTCATCACAATTAATATTATCATTCGTTTCTAATATATAATTATAATCACTTTGTAATATTTTAGTGACTTGAAATTTTACTTTGTCTTTATATATCATTTTATCTTCGAAAATACCATTGTTAATAAATATTTTAAAATAATCCATTTCATTTAAACCAATTGGTTTTGAATTGATAATAATTTGTTTTTCTTCTGGTTTAAATTCAAGTATTTTGCCACGAATAAATTTACTAACTACATTATCTAAAGAATAACTATCTAATGAATAATTTTTTTTAATTACATCATTAAGGTCAATAATTTCTCTACCATTCATTTCAATAAATTTTCCGTGACCTTTTGTCATATCTTTTAATTTACAATCAACTTCATTTACTCTACTAAGTCCTTTTTTTAATTTATTAATAATTTTATTTTCTTCAGCTCGTATCCATAAATATTCATTATCAAAATTATAAATATTATATCCCATTAAAATATCAGGGTCTTGTATTTCAAACCATTTAATCCAATTTTCAATTAATTCTTTTTCAGTTTCATAATAAAAAACAATAATATCAGTTGGAAATTCTGATCTTGTTTCTTTTAAACAAAATATCACTTTTTGATATACTCCCTTTGGGAATTCAACGACATTACCTATTTGAATAATTGGGTCACCTTCAACACTATCACCAATACAATCTAAACAATAATTATGAAAATCTTTTAAAATAATATCAAATGAGTATTCATTAAAAAGAACACTTTTTAATTTATTTAACCAATCTATAAATGTTTCTTTATCAAAAATGTTATTAAATTTAATATTTATTTTCAAAAATATTCTTGAAAAATATTTTGTAGCTCTTTCAAAAATGTTTTCACAATCATAATAAATATCTTCAAAATTAATTTTTATTTCTTTTGAATAAAAAAGAGTTTTCAATTCTCTCATCCATTTAGATAAATCTTTTTTTGCAATTGGAAAATCTCCGTGTGATGAATCACATTCTAAATCATATCCTAATAATTTAAACCATAAACAATTTGGTTCATCAATGACTTTTACATTATTTCCAAATTGTAGAAATGAAAATGAATATTCATTGATACATTTAGACCAATTGGATACACTTTTTTTTTTATAAAAAATAGGATTATTTGAATTTAGATCTAATTCAATCCAACCTGATGGTTTTAAATTACTTTGGTGAAAAAATTTAATTAAAGGATTTAAATTACTTTCATAAGGAATGTAATTTGTTTTAAATGAATTAAAAAAATCATTAAAGAAACGAAATGAACGATAAGTTGTAAATGATATTTTTAAAAAAGGATATTTTTTAAAATTTTCAAAACCTTTACCAATAAAAATATGACTATCAATATATTCAATATTTTCAAAAATACATTCATCCCAAAATTCATTCAATATATATGAAACTTTTTCCATTCCATATTTTTTAAATATTTTTTTTTTCTCTAATTTACTTTTTGTTTTTGAAATCTCATACATAATCGCACTAAATTTATCTCGCCATTCAAATATACACATTTTAATAATTTGTTCTTGAGAAAGATTAGTAAAACCATTAATTTTAATATAAAATGTTGGATTATATTCACGAATAATAAGACAAATTGTTTCAGATTGATTAGAATTCATTTCATCAAAAGTTTTACCAAATCCATATATTACAAACTTTGTTGAATTTTCTAATTCAATATCTTCTGAATACCAACTTAAGAATTGAACTTTCATTTTATTTTAAAATTATATCTTTTTTAAAATAAATACTTAATTAATCAATTTAATAAAATTCAATTGTAAATTCAAATTCTTGTTTTTTATTAAATAATATATCTTCATTTGTTATTTTTTTAAGATTTTGTTTATTAACATTATTAAGACCTTTATTTTTATTATTATTGACAAAATGATTATTTACTAAATTATTATTTACTACATGATTATTTTGACGATTATTTTCTAAATGATTATTTTGATGATTATTTTGACGATTATTTTGACGATTATTTTGACGATTATTTTCTAAATGATTATTTTGACGATTATTTTCTAAATGATTATTTTGAGGATTATTTTGACGATTATTTTGACGATTATTTTCTAAATGATTATTTTGACGATTATTTTCTAAATGATTATTTTGATGATTATTTTGAGGATTATTTTGAGGATTATTTTGACGATTATTTTCTAAATGATTATTTTGAGGATTATTTTGAGGATTATTTTGACGATTAATTTTGCTATTATTTTTTTCTTCTTTTCCATAAATTAGTTCTTTTAAATAATTAAACAAACTTTGATTGTTGTTATTATTATACATTTAAGATTTAGTATATAATATATATAACAAATTATTTCTAATGATATGGTTGGAAAAACATAAACCAAAGACCTTTGATGAAATAAATATTCAATTAGATATTAAAAAAAAAATGGAGGATTGGTTGATTTTATTTCGTAACAGACAAACAACTAATAATTATTTATATTTGTATGGTGTTCCTGGGAGTGGTAAAACAACAATGGCGAATTTATTGTTAAAAAAATACAATTATGATATAATGGAATGGAATGTGATTGATTTAAAACAAAATAAAAATTTAGATATAACCTTGGAGAAAGTAATTAAGAGAAAAAATATTAATATATTGATTAAACAAAAAAAGGTATATAGTGCTGTTATTTTAGAAGAATGTGATTGTTTATCAAATTCAGGCAAAGAATTAATATCAAAAATAACAGAAGCTTTTAAAACATTAGAAGATGTTGTTCCAATTATTTGCACTTCAAATGAATTAGATGAATTAAATATTGATACAATTAATATATCTAATAATATAAATAAAAATTCATATAATTTGTATTTTGGGTCATTACAAAGAAATGATATATTAATTACATATCATATGATTAAAAAAAAAGAAAAATGGCAATTTGATTTTGAAAATGAATTGTTATCATTAATGTTTGAGAAATTAGATACAGATTTGAGACAATGGTTAATACATTTGGAAAATATTTATAATATATATAAAAAAAATGATAATAGATTAAGTATAAATGAATTATATAAATATTGGAATGTAATTGAAAAAAAAAATAAAAATTACACAAATTATCAAATTGTAGAAAGATTATTTAATAAAGAATTATCAAATGAAGATATTTATTTATTAAGCACAGGAGATATGGATATTACAATACCAATGATGGCATATATTAATGTAGAAAATTGTGAATTAAATATAAATGATTTTTTAGAACAAAGAAAGTATATATCAAGTTCATATATTAATTATGAAATAATGAGAAATTACAAATCAATAGAAACTGCCTTTGATATAAATGAAAATTTGACAACTATGTCAAATTATTATTCATTATCATCGATTTATTATATTAATAATAAAAATGTAAATAAATGTCAAAATATTATTTTTCCATCAATTATATATAATAAAAAATACACAGAATGCACTCATCGAAAAATGATTACAACTTTAATGTTAAAATATAATGTATCTTTTGATTATATAAAAAATTGGAGTTATAGTTTATATTTTTTAAATTATATAGATAAATTAAGTGATTATGAGGTAATAGAAGTTTTAAATAATTATAATGATATTTTTGGTAATATAATTGATATAGAAGATATATCAGAAATATTTAAATGTGATTTTTTGAGATATATTGATGATGATGGATTAAATTCCAGTCTAATTAAAAAGAGAAAAAAAGAAAATATATTAAAAAATATCTTAAATATTTTAAATATTGAAATAGTTAAATCTGATATTAAAAAACCAAGGGGAAGACCATCTAAGAAAAATAAATTAAAATAAAAAAAACTATATTCTTTTTATTTTATTTTAATAACGAATTAAAAACTTTGTAAAAATTAAATTGAAATAAAATTTTAAAATAAATTACCTGTAGTAATTAGGAAATACAATTCAGTCAAAATGTATGGTATAATTCCTAAAAGAATTAATAAAAATAAGATTGAACAAACTTCATTTGTTGATTTAGATTCAAATATATTGATTAAAAGATATAACGTCCATATAAAACCTAATGAAAAATGTGTTAAAGATATATCGGAATACACACATAGTTCATTAGAGAGTGAAAATAAACAAATTCATTTATGTAATGAAAAAAATAAAAAAGAATTTTATGAAATAAATTATAAATTATTTATTTCAAAAAAAACATCATATATTGAATTAATTGAAAAATTTTTGGATAGAACTGATTTAAATCTTCACGAAATTGACCCAGATATAAATTATATTACAAATAAATACAAAACTTATAATTCAAATGAATTTATTAAATCAAAACAATATTCATATCAAGGATATACAGAAATTCAATGTGAAGCATTAACAAATAAAGGAATACAATGTTCAAGAAAAACAGAAACATATGAAACAAATTATTGTGGGATACATAAAAGGAGAAAAGCAAATGGAACTATTCATACAGGATATTTTAAAAAATAATTAATTTTGAACAACATTTTCAAACCAAATTGGTTCACCAGCAAAGATATCAGTTTCATTATTATTTTTAAATAAATATACACATAAAATAGCAATAAGAGCAGTAGTGATTGAATTTTTAAAATGAGCCCATTTTGGTTTTCTAATTTTAAATATTAAACCTTCTAAATAAGATATAAATAGAGTTAATAAAAAAGCAAAGGAAAATAAAAATGGTAAACTTTGTAAATACTCTTGATAACTCATTTTATATTATATATTATATAAAAAATAAATTATTTAGTGACGTAGTCGTTAATAATTTATTATTTAGTGAATAATTTTTTGTATTCTATTTTTTCTAATTTTATATGACATTCACTATAATGTATTTTATAATCTTTGATATAAACTACTTTTTCTAATTCTTTGTTATAAATATGTTGTTCTATTATTTCTTTATTTAAATTTTCAACAAAACCTTTTGGAATTAAATAATAACTCTCTTTTGGTAAAATAAGTGATAATGATTGATATACACTAAATGGATGATAAGGAACATATGGTTCATTTAAATATTTAATTGTAAAATTATTTTGACCATTGCGAATATATGTTTTTAAATAATCAATAATGTTACTTAACATTGGTGATTGATAATAAATATAATTAAAACCAAATGATATACTTTGTTTTTTAGAATAATAGAACTTAGTATAATAATCCATTATCCAATTAAATCCTGTTAAATAATTTTCAATAATTCTATTTTGAAATTTTTCACTATCACTTAATATATAAAAATATCTTTCATAATATATTTTTTTAAATAATTCAATTGATTGTAAATCTGATAAATCACAAATATATAATGGGTCTTCTTTATCAAAAATTGTCTCTAATTCATTGTATTCTTTCATTATTTGTTTTTTTTCATTTTCTGTATATCCTTTTAATTGTTGTAATAATTGAAAATTATTTCTAACTTTTGGTTCATAATTCATATATTCTAAATAGAATTCTGGAATAATCTTATCAAAATATATTTTGTCCAATTCAATTAAAAATTCTAATAAATATGTATATTGAATTTTGATATTTCCATTATCTGTGTTAACCAAATGAAACATATTATTTTTATTAAAACAGATTCGATATATATTTAATAAATATTCAATTCCATTTGATGAAATATTTATTCCAAATAAAGGAGGTAAAAAATCATTACCTAATAATATAGTTAAATAAATAAAATCAAAACATATTTGTTTTTGATTACAATTTGCTAAATTAACAATATCAGTATTCATATATTCTTTTAAAAAACATTGTATCAATGCTTCAATATGTAAATAGATAAATTCTGTTTCACAATTTCTATTTTTATTCATATTATTTTTTTCACGAATTAATGATATACATATACTTTTTCTAAGATATAAACACCAACTTAATAAAATTAGATCAGCATCCATTCCATAAATACATACATTTAATGAATTTTGTTTTGAATTGTGGTAATTTGTTTCATTAAAAATAATTTCCATAATTTTATGTTCTCCTTCACCAACTGAATATGTATCATTAATATGCCATTTAATATTTGGATTACTATTAACTAATTCTTTTTTTAAAAACTCTGATAATTTTTTCATAAATAATGTTCCAGGACTAATAGCATTACTATCCCATTCTTTGTGACATTGTAGATTATATTTTTTATTAAACTCAAATTTTTTTCTTTTATTATCAATACTTTTATATCTTCTTTGTCTTTGTTGTAAAATTTTAGCATAAGGAGCAACACCATCCATTACACAATAAACACTTTTTGAAGGTTTAACTATATTCACAATATATAAAATATATTCTTTAATTTTTTCAAACATTGTATTTTCATTTGTTAATCCTTGACACACAGGATGAATTAAAGAATTTAAATCAAAAAATAAGATATCAAAAATATTAGTTGAATTTGGTTTTTGAATTATTTCAGGATATTTATTTGCTAACCAACGAAATAGTTTTGGCACACCCATATTATTAAAATAATTTATATATCAATATATATATAACTTTTTATTTTAAGATGGATTATTATATATATTCAATTTATTTTAATAATAAAAAAATTAAAGAAGGTTTTAGTGTTAATGATTACATTGGAGTTCAACATTCTATGGCACCATTTCTTGTTAGTATATTTGCAGTTTATCTATGTTATGAGAGAAATATAAATGAACCTCGTTATCTTACTTATTTTTATTGTTTAATTGCTTTTATATTTAGTGGATTATATATCTTTTATTATTTAATTTCATCTTTTCTTTATTTACAACCAAATGAATTAAATCTAAAATAACTTTGTTATTTTAATTGTAGATTTTTTAAAAATAACAAAGTTATTTTTTTTTATAAACCATATTATATATGAATTTTCTAAATTTAAGAAATATTTTAGGACAAGAAACAAGTGTTATAACAATTGTTATATCTTATTTGTTACCATTTTTTATAGTTGTTGTTGTTTATTTTATTGATAAGAAAAATACTTTATCAATCTTTTTATTTAGTTTGTTCTTATTTTTAACATTAACTTACATTTTATATTCATCTATGCCTTATGCTAATATTAATTTAACTCGTCCATTCGCAAATTTAGGTGAAGGACAATCTCCTTATTATAATAATGCTAATAATTCAACTGCAGAATTTGGAGGAGACATTGGAAAAATGACAAGCGAACTAAAATCATCTTTACAAGGTATTGGTTCAAGTGTCAAAGAACAATTAAATAATCCATTATGTTTCCCATTAAATTTAGCACAAATATTAATCATATTTGGTTACTTATTATTATCTCTAACATTGGTGTTCAATACAAATAAAAAAAATAAAAATAAATATTTTTTCTTTAATACTATCATTCAATACTCATTATTTTATAACTTCTTATTTATAATGATGACATCACATCAAATTAAACCTTAAATATAAATTAATTGATAGTGCCGATGGCACTATCAATTATGATTGTTTAAAATAAATATAATATTAACTTTTTTTTAAAAATACTATTTTTAATTAAAAAAATAATATAATATATATAAAAATTTGTAAAAATATTTTCTAAAATATATTATTAACAAAGTATGGAATTAAATGATGAAAAAATGAATTTTGAAGTTCCAGAGAGCGTTCATATAGATTTTTCAAAAAAATATATATCAGAAATTAAAAGGGATTTATCTTTAGAACTATTAAAATTGTTAGGTATTAGTAGTTTTACAGAACAAAAATACATAACTTATTGTGATTTACAAAATCCAATGGTTTTAAAAAAATTTAAAATGATGTTTCCTGCTTTGAAAACAGTGTTTAAAGTATCAAAAATTCGTGCTTTAAATATTAATTCTTGGAATCGTTGTAAACATCCAGGTGTTAATCTTTTAAGACAAATACTCAAAGATATTGGTTATAAATTACATTTAATTAATGAATATCAAGGAAATAAAAATGGTAAAAAAGCATATAATACAAAATATATTATATTATCAAATGATATAGGAACACCATATACTCCAAAATTAATGCCAACTGATTACACAAGTTCTAAACCATTTAGTTTAATGGAAAAAAATGAATTTGAAGAATTGAAAAATAATATAAATCAAAATCTTCATCTTATTTTTGATGATGAAGAAAATCACAATGAAATAGAAGAATTAGATATATACAACTAAAATATACGCCGTAGGCGTATATTTTAATTATCTAGACGCCTACGGCGTATATCAGATTAATTAATTAAACATCCAACATTAAAATTGTAATTTAATAAACTTGAATTAAAATAATACATCAAAGTTAAAATAATTGAATAAGTTGTTGAATTATAAACAAAATGTTTAATAAAACCTTTTGGTTTTGATTTTGTATAAAAGTTTGCTGGTATAAATGTCATATAAAATGCGTATAAAAATACTATAAATAATGTTATCATATAATCAAAATCAAAACCTTTTGAAATATTAAAACCATATGGTATATTATCAGGACAAGGTAATACATAATAGAAACCTATAATCGTAGTAAAAAATATTAAAATCATATATATCAAATTATATTTGCCACTATATAATGTCAATATTGACAAAGTAACAAGATATAATATAACTTTAATATTTAAATAATGTAATGTAAATAAACTTTGAAAATACATATTATATATTATATTATTATTAATGTGTGATTCTAATATAAATATAAACAATACTGAATATTTAGAAGATATATGTTGTATATGTTATTTAAATAAAACAAATGTTAAATTAAATTGCAATCATAAATATCATTTTAATTGTTTACATGTATGGAATAAATATAATTCAATAGATGTTTCAAAAGAAAATATATCTTGTCCATATTGTCGTCAAATTTCAATATTTCCTAAACCAAATCATTATGATGGAATTGCTTTATTTTATTTTTATACAAAGTTTAAAAGAAATAAATGTTGTATAAATAATTGTAAAAATAAAGAATTTCCATTAAATCATCAATTATGTTCAGAACATTGTGAACCCAAATATTCTAAAAATGATTTATATATTTTATTTAATAGAATATATCATTTTAATATTTTACCTTTACATTATAAAAAAAAATTATTATATATTTGTTGTTATATATATCAAATATATGGAGATTTAGAAATAATTGAAAATGAATTAAAATATTTATATAAAATTTATATATATAATGAATATCAAAATTTTTCATTATACATTAATTTTCTTTACAATCATTATATTATATTGTATAATCAAAACCAAGATTTAATAGAATATCCCAATGTTTTATAGAAAAAATTATACCACCTTTTGTCGCATTATATTTTCCATTATATCTTTGTATAATAGAATTTATTTTTTTTCTAGTCATTAATTTTTCATTTGTATTTTCAAATTTATTATCATCTAATTTTAATATACAAGATTGATCATTTAATTTACTAACTATGCCTATTTTATTAAAAATATCTTTATCTTTAGATTTAAATTCTTTATTATCCATAAAATTATTATTTTGGATTACTGTTCTATATTTACCAACTTGCTTTAAATTATTTGAATTAGATTTGTAATTTATTTTATCATCAATTTTTTTTAAATATTCTTTTAAACTATTTTCTGTATATATTATCCCTGTCGTATTATCAATTAATACTAAATTTTTATCATATAATTCCTTTTTTTTATACATTTCAATTACTTGTTTTTCATTATTAAAATAAATTGTTTTATCCACATTTATTTGTAAAGTATTCATAACATCATATTGTTGTTCAATTTTTATATCATTATCAACAATTTTTATATCATTATCAACAATTTTTATATCATTTTCAACAATTTTTATATCATTTTCAACAATTTTTATATCATTATCAACAATTTTTATATCATTATCAACAATTTTTATATCATTATCAACAATTTTTATATCATTATCAACAATTTTTATATCATTATCAACAATTTTT
>Ga0172364_10000537_pt1 | contig 27126 bp, 28 predicted proteins | sample LakKivSesite10cm_FD_114545 | JGI IMG/M metagenome (GOLD analysis project Ga0172364, IMG submission 114545) | Sediment microbial communities from Lake Kivu, Rwanda - Sediment site 10cm | ecosystem: Environmental > Aquatic > Freshwater > Lake > Sediment | place: Rwanda: Western Province, Lake... | reverse complement strand
GCCCTGCCGTGCTTTCGCACGCCTTCGACGCACACGACGGCGCCGGGCTCATCGAACTCCGCAGGAACGGCTTCACCGTCGCCCTGATCTCCTTCAGGGACCTGGTCTCGACCCGCATGAGGGCCAGGGACCTCGGGATACAGCTCCTCTTCCTGGGCTGCACGGACAAGGAGGCCGCCTTCCGCGACCTCTGCTCGTTCGCGGGCGTCGACCCGGGCCGCTCTCTGTTCATGGGGGACGACAGGATGGACATACCGGCCCTGAAGATAGCCGGGTACCCCGCCTGCCCGGCCGATGCCCACCGGGACGTCCGGGAGATCTGCAGGATCAGGACCTCCAGGCCCGGCGGTGCGGGGGCCGTGAGGGAGATCGCAGATCTCGTCCTCTCCGGAGGCCTCGCATGAGCGGTCTGTACGGGGAGGCCGAGAGGGTCTTCGCTGTGGAGATCGAGTGGCTCAGAGCGACCCTCGAGCTCGTCCGCGAGGACTTCGACAGGGCTGTGGAGGTCCTCGCCTCGGCCCCCGGCCGGATAGTGGTGAGCGGCATGGGGAAGTCGGGCCACATCGCCCGGAAGATAGCGGCGACGATGACGAGCACCGGAAGCCCTGCCTACTTCCTGCATCCCGCGGAGGCGGTACACGGGGACATCGGTATCGCGGCCGCCGGAGACGCGGCGCTGGTCCTGTCCAAGAGCGGGGAGACACCGGAGACGACCGCGCTCCTTCCGTGCCTCCGGCGGCTCGGGATCCCCGTGGTCTCGATGGTCTCGAGGCGGGACTCGACGCTCGGAAGGGCTGCCGAAGTGGTGCTGGAGATCCCCGACTCCGCGGAGGCTTGTCCGCACAATCTCTCCCCGACGGCCAGCACGACAGCCATGCTCGTGCTGGGCGACGCCCTCGCGATGGCCCTGCTGAAGCTCCGCAACTTCTCGGTGGACGACTTCGCCGAGGTTCATCCGGGGGGCACACTGGGCCGCCGTCTCCTGACCAGGGTCTCCGACATCATGGTCGGCCCCCCTCTTCCCGTGGTCGGGAGCGACGCCACACTGACCGACGCGGTCGGCGTCCTTGCATCCTCCAGGGGAGTGTGCATGGCGACCGGGGCGGACGGGGCCCTGGAGGGGGTCTTCGTGTACGGAGACCTGGGTCGCCTCCTTCGAACGAGGCCGGACGCCATGTCCATGCGGCTGTCGGAGGTCCTGAACAGGAACCCGGCAACGGTCGGTGCGGGGGAGCTGGCTTCGTCCGCGCTCGCCAGGATGGAGAAGCGGGGCATCACCAGCCTGATAGTGGTCGACGAGCGGAAGAGGCCTCTCGGCCTGATCTTCCTCCACGACATCATGCGGGCCGGCATCTACTGAGATGGCGCCGTCCAACGGCCCGCAACGGGAATGCCGAGGCACAGGCTCCCCCTGAGGGGCGCCAGGAGGGCCCTGGAGGCCCCGCTGGTGGCCGCGCTCGCCGCCGCGGCCTGCGCGCTCCCGAGGAAGGCACTGTGGGACGTGGCCCGCATCATGGGCGCGGCCATGGACTCGCTCCCCGGAGCGAGGTCGAACGTCATCCTGGATCGCAATCGTCGTAACATTTTATTGCCTAATGGATTAGATGTTCAGGGCCGGGACGTGTACCGCTTCGTGATCTTCGGCATCCTGGACTTCCTCCATCTCTCGCTGAGGCCAGATGCGGCCTTCAGGCAGGTAGTGGAGGTCCGGGGGGCGGAGAACATGAGCCGAGCCATGTCCCATCGCCGGGGTGCGATAGCGGTCACAGGGCACTATGGGGCCTGGGAGCTGATACCGAGAGCCGTGAGCCTTCTCGGCCACAGGACGGGCGTGCTCGGCAGGAAGCTCTCCGGGACCGCCGCCGACAGGCTCCTGTGGAAGCTGAGGGAGAGGCCCGGCGTCCTCGTGCTCGACAGGGGATCCGGAGCGTCCGGCATCGTGAGGGCGTTGCACGGGAACACCGCCGTAGGTATTCTCATCGACCAGGACACGACAGCCGTGGAGAGCGGCTTCGTCGATTTCTTCGGGACGCCCGCCCTGACGCCCACCGGTCCGGCCAGACTGGCCGTCAGGCTGAGGGTCCCGGTCGTGCCTCTGTACGCGAGGATGCTCCCGGACGGGAGGCACAGGGTGGTCATCGAGCCGATGACGAGCCCCGAGGAGTACGCGGGTGCAGATTCAGCGCTGGAGCTCACGGCCTTCCTCACGCGGAGGATCGAGAGCTGGATCCGGGATGATCCGCGCCAGTGGGTCTGGTTTCACGAACGCTGGTGCCGCCGCCCTCCTGGCTGTCCTGGCCTGCGGTAGCGCCGGAGGCGGCCCCCGTCAGGACTCGCGTCCCCGCCAGACCGTGTCGGGCTTCGAACTCATCCAGACGGGGGGCAACGACAGGCTGTGGCGCCTCGACGGCCAGTCCGCCGAGTACGTCGAGGAGGAGAGCACGGCGGTGCTGTGCGGCGTGACCCTCACCTACTACAGGACGGATGCGCCCGAGACGATCCTCACGGGCGACTCTGGGGAGATAGAGCCCGGTGGAAGGAACGTGAGGGTCTGGGGCAGCGTACATGTGGAGACGATGGACGGAAGGGTCCTGGAGACTCCGGAGCTGGTCTGGGACGAGAGCCTTGAGGTCTTCGCCACTGACTGCGTCGCAGTCCTGACGGTGCCTGACTCGCTGGGGAGCACCGTGATGACGGGCCGGGGAGTGGTGCTCGGGCGTGATCTCGGGTCCGCCTCCGGCGTGGACGTGAGGGAGAGCTTCACCGCTGTGTACTCGGGGGTGGTGCCAACTGAGTAGCCTCGCGATCATGCTGGCGGCATTCTCGGCCGGACCCGGGGTATTCACGGCCACGGCGAGGACGGCGTCCGGCGCGGAGGCCCCCGATGGCGAGACCGTCATCTACCTGTCCGGCGACGTCGAGGTCACGGACGGGGAGATAACCGTCGATTCGGACTCGGGGGTCGTCTGGCAGAGCTCTGGCAGGGCCGTTTTCGTGGGATCGGTGTCGGTCGACGCCGACACAGTGACCGCGACCGGCGACAGGCTGGAGTACGACCGGACTGCCGGAACCGCCATCCTGTCTGGCAATGCGGTCCTGATGGACGAGGAGGACAGGCTGCGCGCCGCCGAGGTCACGTGGTTCCGCTTCGCCGACAAGGCCATCGCCAGGGACAGCGTTGTGATGACCGGTCCGTGGATCGGGAGCGTCCAGGGAGACTACGCGGTCTACGACGCATCCCGGAGGAGCCTGTTCGTGACCGCTTCGCCCGTTCTCAGGCGGACGGAGGGGGCGGACAGCATGACGATCACGGCTGACAGGCTCGAGTTCCTTCCGGACTCCGACAGGGCCGAGGCGCAGGGCAACGCCGTCCTGGTCACGAGCAGCGGGATCACCGCTTCCGCGGAGCTGCTCAGGTACACCGGCGACGGCGAGCTGCTCGAGATGCTCGGCTCCCCGAGGCTCGTGAGCAGCGACGGGGAGATGTCGGGCAACTGGATGCAGGCTCTCCTCCGGCAGGGGCAGATCGAGTCGCTCAGGGTGGAAGGGGCCGCGGACGGCCACATGACGGACAGGGGAGTAGATCCCCCGGGGGAGACATGGTTTTCCTCCGAGAGGGCCTTCTTCGCCTTCGAGGGCGGATCGCCGGACTCGGTCGATCTCTCCGGCAGCGTGAACCTGACGATACGGAGCGGCGGCGAGGCTGCTTCGAGACAGGAGAGCAACACGGTCTCGGGCGACCATCTGGTGGTCCGCTACGATGGAGGATCCCCGGAGACCGTCACCGTGACCGGCTCTGTGAAGGGAACCTACAGCTACGCCAGGGAGGGTGCATGAGCCGCGCCCGGCCGTCGCAGACCCTGAGGACGCAGGACCTGGTCAAGATCTACCACAGGCGCAGGGTCGTGAACGGCGTGAGCCTCTCGGTCTCGAGAGGGGAGATAGTGGGTCTGCTCGGCCCCAACGGAGCCGGGAAGACGACCACGTTCTACATGATGGTCGGGTTCGTCAGGCCGGACGGCGGGAGCGTATTCCTGGACGACGGCGAGATCTCCGGCCTGCCCATGTACCGCAGGGCGAGGCTGGGCATCGGCTACCTTCCTCAGGAATCCAGCGTCTTCCGCAAGATGACGGTGGCCGACAACCTGATGAGCATTCTGGAGACCCTTCGGATGAGCCGCAGGGACAGGGTCGAGAACCGCGACAGGCTCCTTCACGAGCTGGGACTGACCCACCTTGCCGGTCAGATGGCATACTCGCTCTCGGGAGGCGAGAGACGGAGGGTCGAGATCGCCAGGGCGCTGGTCACCTCTCCCGCCTTCTTCCTCCTGGACGAGCCATTCGCAGGGATCGACCCGATTGCGGTAGCCGAGATACAGAACATAGTCAAGGGATTGCGGGAGAAGGGTATAGGGGTTCTGATAACCGATCACAACGTGAGGGAGACCCTCGCCATCACCGACAGAGCCTACATCATGTACGACGGCAAGGTGCTGATCTCCGGATCGGCCGAGCAGCTCGCGGAGGATCCCGAGGCCCGCAAGATATATCTGGGAGAGAGGTTCCGCCTCTGATGCCGGGCATGGAGCTCAGGCAGACCGCGAGGCTCCAGCAGACGCAGAGGCTGGTGCTCAGCCCATCCGTCCAGCTCTCGCTCGAGCTCCTGCAGGTTCCATCCCTGGAGCTCGAGAAGCTGATCGAGACGGAGCTGAGGGAGAATCCGCTCCTCGAGATAGAGCAGGAGGAGCCTGCTCCCGAGGAGGGCCCCGACGCGCAGTCCGATCCGCAGCAGGCTCAGCAGGCGGAAGGGCGCGAGGAGGGGCAGTCGGCCGAGGCATCCGAGGACGAGCCCAGGCGGGCGGACGAGAACGAGGACCATCTGGAGTTCCTGGCCGGAGTGGACGAAGGAGACTCGGACGGCCGCTCCTGGAGTCCGGAGGAGCCCTGGAGGCCGGAGCTGGCCGGCCGGACGACTCTCTCGGACCACCTTCTGGAGCAGATCGCCAACCTCCGTCCCGGGCCCGCCGTCGAGGCCGCGGCGAGGTACGTCGTCTACTCCCTCGACAACCACGGCCTCCTCTCGATCGGCAGGGACGACCTCGCCGCCGGATGGGACGGGGACGCAGGAGACCTCGAGAAGGCGGTTGCGATGGTCCAGGGCCTGGAGCCGACGGGGGTCGGCAGCTTCTCCGTCCAGGATGCCCTCGGCGTCCAGCTCGCGGAAGAGGGGCGCGGCCCGGACTCCCTCGAGCAGAGGATATTGCGCGAGTGCTTCGACGATCTCCTGGAGAGGCAGAACGCCAGGATCGCCCGTCGGCTCGGAGCGTCTCCCCACGAGGTCCAGGAGGCCATCGACTTCATCAGGCACCTCGACCCGTATCCCGGAAGCGACTTCGCACCGGACTCCAACTCCATCATCATCCCTGATGTCGTGATCGAGAAGATCGAGGGGCGCTACGTGTCGATCGTCAACGACTCCCGGTTCCCCACCCTCCGCATCTCCGAGCGCAACCGGCGTATCCTCGAATCGCCGTCCACCCCTCCGGAGGAGCGGCAGTACATTCGCGAGAAGTACCAGCGAGCCAGCTTCTTCCTCCGCTCGATCGACCAGAGGCAGCAGACGGTCGGCAGGATCGCGGAGTTCATCGCGGCCTACCAGAAGGGATATCTGGACTCGGGCGTGGAAGCCCTGAAACCGCTGACGCTGCAGCAGGCCGCCGAGGCCCTGGAGTGCAACCAGTCGACGATCAGCAGGGCGATCAACGGCAAGTACGTCCAGACGCCGCAGGGCGTGGTGGAGATGAGGTACTTCTTCAACCACGGGCTTCCCGAGAGCGAGGAGATCTCGACTAGGACGGTGAAGGAGGAGCTCAAGCGCATCGTCGAGGAGGAGGACAAGTCCAGGCCGCTCTCAGACGAGGCCCTTGCGAACATGCTCAGAGCCCGGGGCTTCCCGGTGAAACGCCGTACCGTGGCGAACTACCGCGAGAGCCTGGGCATCCTCACGGGGAGGCAGAGGAAGAGGTACTAGGAGAGGCTGTAGGCTGAAGGCTGTAGGCTGGAGGCCGGGGTTCCGGGGCGGCGATCGCGGACAGCGGACGACAGCCAGGGACCATGCCCGGGATGATCAACCATCAACCACTTGGAGACTCGATGGCCGAAGACAGTCTGAAGGGCTACCGCGGTGAGGCCAGGGCCGTTCTGGAAAGGCTCGGCATCAGCGTCTGGGACGACGTGGAGATGATCGCTGCCGGAAACTCCTTCAAGGGAGTGGTCCTCCCGAGGTCGGAGACGGCCGATGACAGGCATGTCGTCCTGAAGCTTTACAACGGGTACAACATCGGCATCGCCGCCTCCAAGGTGGAATCGGCAGTCAGGGCCGGCTCGAGGGAAGCGCACTACAAGATCCCGGAGAAGGAGTTCCCCTTCAATCCCGGGCTTCCCAGGGTCAAGCTCCTCGGGACCGGCGGGACGATCGCCAGCCGGCTCGACTATCGAACCGGCGCGGTCATCCCCGCCTTCACGCCGGGAGAGCTCTACGGAGCAGTGCCCGAGCTTGCCGGGATCTGCAACCTCCAGACAGAGAAGCTGTTCGGCATCTTCAGCGAGGACATGGGCCCGATCCAGTACAAGGCGGTTGCCGAAGCGATAGGAAAGGAGATCGAGAAGGGGGTTTCCGGGATCGTCATCGGGCATGGCACGGACACGATGCACCACACTGCCGCCATACTCTCCTTCATGTGCCAGGACCTTCCGGTCCCCGTCGTGCTCGTGGGCTCCCAGCGCTCCAGCGACCGGCCTTCCAGCGACGCGGCCCTGAACCTCATGCACGCCACCAGGACCGCCGCCTACTGCGACGCGGCGGAGGTCATGATCTGCATGTTCGGGCCCACCAGCGACAAGTACGGGCTCCTGCACAGGGGCACCAGGGTGCGCAAGATGCACTCGAGCTACCGGAGCACCTTCAGGACCATAGGGGACATCCCGCTGGCCATGGTCGACCGGAGCGGCTTCACCTACCTGAAGAAGGACTACAGGAGGCGCGACCACGGCCGGAAGCCCAGGATCAACCCGGTGTTCGAGGAACGGGTCGCCATGGTCTACTACTACCCCAACATGCACCCGGACATGATAACCGGCCTGGTCGAGAAGGGATACAAGGGCATCGTCATAGCCGGGACCGGGCTCGGCCACGTCAACAAGCCCCTGTACGAGCCCCTGCGCCAGGCCTGCGAAGCCGGAGTGCACGTGTTCATGACGGTCCAGACTCTCTGGGGGTACACGCAGATGTACGTCTACGACACGGGAAGGCTCCTGATGCAGCGAGGCGTCGTCCCGCTCGCCAACATGCTGCCGGAGGTGGCCTACGTGAAGCTCTGCTGGGCTCTCGGCATGTCGGGCGACCACGACGAGGTCCAGAAGGTCATGACGACGCCGATCGCCAACGAGATGACTCCTTCGGAGCCCCCCGACGGCTACCTGATCCTGCAGGGAGGCGTTCCGGAGGTCAGGCAGATGCTGGCCGGGAAGATCCGGTAGAGCTGGGAGGCTGGAGATGCCCGGAAGGGAACTGACGCTCGAGGCGGTCCCCATCGACTATCCCGAGGGCTGCAACGTGATCCTGGGGCAGACGCACTTCATAAAGAGCATCGAGGACATCTACGAGGCAGTCGCGGGAGCTGCTCCGGGCGGAAGGTTCGGCACCGCCTTCTCGGAGGCCTCGGGACCCAGGCTCGTCCGGAGCGACGGCACTGATCCGGAGCTGACCAGGATTGCGGAGGCGGCGATGATGAAGCTCGGGTGCGGGCACACATTCATCGTCGTCCTCTCGGGGATCTGGCCCATACAGGTCATGGGCGCCCTCAAGCAGGTCCCGGAGGTGTGCTCGATCTTCTGCGCCACCGCGAACGCGATGGCCGCCCTCGTTGCGAGATCGGACTCCGGCGGGGGCATCGTTGGGGTCATCGACGGCGAGTCGCCACTTGCGGTCGAATCGCCGGAGGACGTCGATGCACGGAAGGCCCTTCTGAGGCGCTTCGGCTACAAGCGCTGAGATGCGTTCATGGTTGACCTGAAGGCGTTTCTGGCATATATGCCGATTGGTAAATACGCCTCATACGCCCCGCCGAGGGCAGGCCTCATCGAAGCTGGGAACACCCATGTCAGTCAGGACGCCGGCGACGATTTCCGTCATCGCTGGGATTCCGTTGGCCATGGGTGCCTGCGCCCTCCTGGGGTGGTGGCTGGGAAGCCTGGTGGACAGGGCCCTCGGCACCGGGGCCGCCTTCCAGGTCCTCCTCGCTCTGCTGTTCGTGGCCGGGAGCATCCTGGAGACCGTCAGATTCCTCAGGCGGAGCACGCAGGGCCCGGCCGGCCCGCGGCGCTGAAGCGATGAACGCACTCCTGCTGGCCGTTGCGATCACGACGGCCGGGCCCGCGTCCACACAGGCAAATGGATCCTCCACGATAACGGAACTGCCTGACGTGGTTGACATTGCGGCTGACTGGGCGTCCGGGACCAGATGGGCGGGCGTGGCGGACTTCGCGTCATCCTGGAAGGGGAGCCTCTTCGGAATCGGTTCGGCCCTCCTCCTGATTGCCCTGGGCTCAGCCGCCGCTTCGCGCAGGGACATGATCCCGGGCAGGATGCAGAACGCCGCCGAGCTGGTGGTCGAGAAGCTGCAGGAGTTCCTGGAGGAGATCCTGGGCGAGCATGCGTCGGAGCACATACACTTCCTCGGGACTCTTTTCCTGTACATCCTGTTCATGAACCTCAGCGGCCTCGTCCCTCTCCTCAAGGCACCCACTTCGATACTGGAGACCACGGCGGCTCTCGCCATCGTCGCATTCGTCTACGTCCAGGTATGGGGGATCAGGTACAGGGGCCTCGTCGGCTATCTGTACCACGCCGCAGGCTCTCCGTCGTCTCCCTCGGACTGGATGATGCTCCCGCTGATGCTCCCCATCCACGTCGTGAGCGAGCTTGCACGGCCGCTCAGCCTCGCGGGGAGGCTCTTCGGGAACATCATGGGCGAGGACACGCTGATCGCCGTCTTCACAGGCCTTGGCGCGGCGGTCGTGGCGTCCATCCTGCCGGTGGGCATCCCGTTCGCCCTGCCGCTGGTCCTGCTTGCCATCCTTCTATCCACGGTGCAGGCGCTGGTCTTCGCACTGCTGACGACTCTGTACATCGCACAGGTGCTCCCCGAAGAGCACTCGAGCCGCCCGGTGGCGGCCTGACAAGGAGGGTTCCGTGACTGATCTACTGCGCGTGGGCCTCCCGCTGATGGTCGGGATAGCCGCCCTCGGCGGAGGGCTGGGGATAGGCATCGCAGTCTACGGAGCGATGGCCGCCATAGGCAGGCAGCCGGAGGCCGCGAACAAGATCCAGACGGCCATGGTGATAGGGCTGGCGTTCATCGAGGCGCTGACCCTGTACGCGATGGTCATGGTCTTCGTGCTGGAATCCAAGCTGATCTGACGGCGATGCTCGCAGGTACGGGCAGCCCTCTGGACATTCGCTGGCAGGCCCTCGCCACCGAGGCAGTGACCTTCCTCCTGACGGTCCTGGTCCTGCGGAGATTCGCGTGGAGGAAGATCCAGGGCGTCCTGGAGAGCCGTCGCGAGGCCATCCGCAGGCAGACAGAGGATCTCAAGGCCCGGAGGGAAGAGGCCGAGAGGCTGAAGGAGGAGTACAGGGAGGTGCTCGAGATGGCTGGCGGAGAGGCCCGCACGATCCTCCAGCTTGCCGTCGCCAGAGGAGACCAGATTGCGAAGGAGATCTCCGAAAAGGCCCGCTCCGAGGCAGTGGCCCTGCACAGGAGGGTCGAGAAGCAGATCGAGGAGGAGCTTGCCGGAGCCGAGGCCGGCCTCCGCGAGAGCCTGATAGGCATGGCGACCACGGCCGCGGAGAAGGCCCTCATGGTCGAGCTCGATCCCGAGATGCAGGAACGCCTGATGAGTGCGGTGGTGCGCGAGCTCTCCGAGATGGAGGGATGACGGTGTCCAGGCCCGCCGTGGTGGAGTATGCCGAGGCCCTGTTCGGGGCCGCCTCCGGGAGGGGCGAGTTGGAAAGGGTGAGGGAGGATCTGAACGGGCTCGTCCGCCTGGCGGCCGAGGAGCCCCTGTTCGTCCGGTCTCTCGACTCCCCGTTGTTCCCGAGGAAGCGCAAGCTGGAGCTTCTGGCGGCCGTGACGGAGGGGATGTCCCCCCTCGTCGTGAACCTCATGCCCATTCTCTCCAGGAGGATCAGGACGCGTCTCCTTCCCGAGATAGCCAGGCTCTTCTCGCACATGGCCGATCTCTGCTGCGGAGTCCTCACGGCCGAGGTCGTGAGCGCGATCCCACTCTCGGGCAGTCTGGAGACCAGGCTCGGCGAGGCCCTGCGCAGCCGCTTCGGCCGGGCCGTGAGGGTGGAGAAGAAGGTCGATCCGTCAGTCGTCGGAGGGCTCCTCGTGAGGATCGCGGGCCGGAGGATGGACGCGACGGTCCGCGGAGGCCTGGAGAGGATCCGCAGGACCATGCTCGAGCGGAAGGACTCCGTTGTTCAAGGCTGAAGAAGTCGGCGCCATACTGCGGAAGCAACTCGAAGGCTACACCCCGGGAATAGACGTCTCGACGGATGGCGTGGTCATCCAGGTCGGGGACGGCATTGCGAGGATCTGGGGCCTGGAGGACGCGATGTCGGGCGAGCTCCTCCGCTTCCCGCGGAGCGGGACCGCGGGGATGATCTTCAATCTCGAGGAAGACAACATCGGTGCCGTGCTCTTCGGCGAGCCCGAGGACGTGGAGGAGGGCGACAGGGCCGAGCGCACCGGCAAGATCGCATCCGTCCCCGTGGGTCACGGACTCGCCGGAAGGGTGATCGATCCTCTGGGGAACCCCCTGGACGGGAAGGGCCCGGTCGCCTTCTCGGAGATGAGGCCGCTGGAGGTGGCGGCTCCGGGCGTCATCGACCGCAAGCCCGTCAGCGAGCCCCTGGAGACCGGGATCAAGGCGATAGACTCCATGATCCCGATCGGGCGCGGCCAGCGCGAGCTGATAATCGGCGACCGCCAGACCGGGAAGACCTCGATCGCGGTCGATACCATCATCAACCAGAAGGATAAGGGCGTTGCGTGCATCTATGTCGCCATCGGCCAGAAGGAGTCGTCCGTCGCCCGGGTGATCGACACGCTTGCCGAGGCCGGCGCCATGGAGCACACGACGATAGTGACGGCCACTGCCGCCACCCCGGCGCCGCTGCAGTACATCGCCCCGTATGCCGGTGCCTCCATCGGCGAGTACTTCAGGGACAGAGGCGAGGCGGCGCTCTGCATCTACGACGATCTGTCGAAGCATGCGGTCTCCTACAGGCAGATCTCCCTGCTCCTCAGGCGTCCGCCCGGCAGGGAAGCCTACCCGGGTGACATCTTCTACCTCCACAGCAGGCTCCTCGAGAGAGCGGCCAAGCTCAGCGACGAGAAGGGCGGCGGTTCGCTGACCGCCCTGCCCATAGTGGAAACGCAGGCAGGCGACGTGGCCGCGTACATTCCCACGAACGTGATCTCGATCACCGACGGGCAGATTTACCTCGAGTCGTCGCTCTTCTACTCCGGCATCCGTCCCGCCATCAACGTAGGCCTCTCGGTGTCGAGGGTCGGAGGCAGCGCCCAGACAAAGGCGATGAGAAGGGTCGCCGGGAAGCTGAGGATGGACCTGGCCCAGTACGAGGACCTGGCCGCCTTCGCCCAGCTCGGGACCGAGCTCGATCCCGCCTCAACCCGCCAGCTCAGGAGAGGCGAGAGACTGGTGGAGATCCTCAAGCAGGAGCTGGGAAGGCCTCTCTCGATGGCCAGGCAGGTCGCGCTCATCTTCGCGGCGGTCGAAGGCTACCTCGATGCCATGGAGATGACGGACGCGGCGCTGTTCGAAAGGGGCTACCTGCGGTTCCTGGAGGAGAAGTACCCCGATCTGCTCCACACGATCTCGACTACGGGAGAGATACTCCCGGACACGGAGCAGGCGCTATGGCGGTCGGTCACGACCTTCATCAAGACCATGCCGCACCCGTCCCTGAAGGCCTGAGTTGCCTTCGGCGCGGGAGCTGAGGACGCGCATCCGCTCGGTGGCGAGCACATCCATGATCACCCGCGCCGTGGGCCTGGTTGCCGCAGTGAAGTACAGGAGGGCGCATGCGGCCATGATGGCCTCGCAGGAGTATCTGAACAGGCTCTCCTCGATACTGGAGGCCCTCACCGCCGGAGTTCTCGTCGAGCATCCGCTCCTTCTTGCGCGGGAGGAGAAGAGGCGGACGATCCTCGTCTTCGGATCGGACCGGGGTCTGTGCGGCAGCTTCAACAGGGAGGTCCTATCCGCGGTCCACGAGGCTCTCGGCTCGATGCGGGGCGACTCCGAGATCGACCTTCTGCCCGTCGGCGACAGGATGGCCTCTCTCCTGAGGGCGTCGGGTCTTGCCCACACGACGGTCGAGCATCACCTGACTTCCGGGAGCTTCCTGGAGGCCGGGTCCGCCGCCGTGGACATGCTCGAGGACTGGTTCGTCTCCGGGCTGACTGACAGGATCGATGTCATCTCGGCCCGTCCCGGGGGCATGCACTCCGCCGGCAGGATCGGTCTGGAGAGGATAGTCCCGGTCGGCTCGGGCTCGGAGCCCGCCGGGGCGCTCGACTGCATCTACGAACCTTCCATCCCGGTGCTGCTGGACGCGCTTGTGCCGGCCTGCGTGAGAGCCTCTCTCGCCCTCACCGCCGCGTGCTCGGAGACGGCGGAGCAGACGGCGAGGCTCACGGCGATGACCGCTGCGACGAAGAACGCCGACGACATGCTGGCCGACCTGAAGCTCGCCTCGAACAAACTCAGGCAGGCGGCGATCACCAGAGAGCTGACCGAGGTCGTCGCGGGGACCGAATGATCGGTGCGCAGGACTCCGTGCCCGCCGGGCTCCGGCACCGCCGAACGATGATGGAGCAGGACCGATGGAACTGACACATGCCGTGAACAACGGATCACCGGTCACCGGGAAGGTCCTTCAGGTGATAGGCTCGACCATCGATGTCGAGTTCCCCCCGGGCGACCTTCCGGCCATCCTCAACCGCCTCGTGGTGGAGACCGGCCCGCAGTCGGCGCTCACGGTCGAAGTGGCTCTCCACATTGGCGACAACGTCGTCAGATGCGTTGCGATGGGCTCTACGGAAGGTTTGTCGAGAGGGCTGACCGTCAGGGACACGGGCGGCCCGATGGACGTTCCGGTCGGTGAGCAGGTACTGGGAAGGATGCTGAACGTGCTGGGAGAGCCCATAGACGGGAAGGGCCCTCTCCCCGATCCATCGAAGAGGCTCCCGATCCACAGGCCCCCGCCGCCCCTCACGGACAGGGTGGCGAGAGCTTCCGTCTTCGAGACGGGGATCAAGGTCGTGGATCTCCTCGCCCCGTACCCGAGGGGCGGCAAGGTCGGGCTCTTCGGCGGCGCGGGCGTCGGCAAGACCGTGATAATCATGGAGCTCATCCGGAACATCGCCTCGGAGCACGGCGGCTACTCGGTCTTCGCGGGCGTGGGGGAGAGGACGCGAGAGGGGAACGACCTCTGGCTGGACCTGAACTCCTCGGGCGTCATCGCCCGCACCGCCCTGGTCTACGGCCAGATGAACGAGCCGCCCGGCGCGAGGCTGAGAGTCGCGCTCTCAGGCGTCACGGTCGCGGAGGACTTCCGCGACGAGGGCGGCCAGGATGTCCTCCTGTTCATCGACAACATCTTCCGTTTCACCCAGGCGGGCTCCGAGGTCTCTGCCCTGCTCGGGAGGATGCCGAGCGCGGTCGGATACCAGCCGACCCTCTCGACTGAGATGGGCGAGCTCCAGGAGAGGATCTGCTCGACGGGCGCCGGCTCGATAACGTCGGTGCAGGCGATCTACGTACCCGCCGACGACCTGACGGATCCCGCCCCCGCAACGGCCTTTGCACACCTCGACGCCACTACCGTGCTGTCCAGGAGGATCATGCAGCTCGCCATCTACCCCGCCGTGGATCCCCTCGACTCCACCTCCAGCCTTCTCGATCCGGCGGTCGTGGGCAGGGAGCACTACGAGACGGCCTGGGCAGTCCAGGGAGTCCTCCAGAGGTTCCGGGACCTCCAGGACATCATCGCCATCCTCGGCATGGAGGAGCTCTCGGACGAGGACCGTCTGACCGTACAGCGAGCGAGGAAGATCCAGAGATTCCTCAGCCAGCCGTTCTTCGTGGCGGAGACCTTCACCGGCCGCAAGGGACGCTACGTGAGCACCCGCGACACGGTCGAGGGCTTCAGGCAGATCCTGAGCGGGGCGATGGACAGCCTGCCCGAACAGGCCTTCTACATGGTCGGGACGATCGACGAGGCTGTCGAGATGGCTTCGTCCATGAAGAAGACGGCCGACGCCAGGGCGGGGTCCCGTTGAGGAAGACGTTCGCCATGCTGATCCTCACTCCGTCCGGAGAGGTCTTCTCCGGCGAGGCGGAGTACCTCGACGTCCCCGCCTCCGACGGCAGGATGGGCATCCTGGCGGGTCACGCCACGATGGTCGCCAGGCTTTCGGCAGGGGAGCTTAGAGCATCCCTGCCCTCCGGGGACAGTGCCTGGAACATCGAGGAGGGGTTCCTGCGGGTCTACGACAACGAGGCCGCGATCCTGACTACTGTGGCTTCCCTGGTCCGGCCGGCGCCGGTCCCGCGGTCCTGACCCGTCCCGGGTTGTAGTACTCCCAGGCCTGCCTGAGCGCCGCCCCGGGATCGCCGGATGGCCGCCAGCCGGTGGCTCGCTCAACGGCCGCCTGGCCCGAAGCCGACCAGCCCACTGCCAGGAACTCCCCGGCCTTCTGCCGATCGAAGACGTGGCACCTTCCCGAGAAGGTCCCGATGGTCTCCGACACAAGACCCGCCATCCTGACCAGCGGCGGGGGGACCGGAACGGGCAGGATGCCCACGCCGGACGCCTCCTGGAGGAGGCTGCGGAACTCGCCCCAGGAGAAGACCCTGCCGTAGGAGGGCTCGAGAACCGACCCGAGGGCCTTCGGGCAGTCCTGCAGAGCCGCCAGCATCTCCGCGAGATCATCGACCTGGATCATGGAGAATCCGCATCCGCGCCTTGCGGGAAACGGGAGGAACCCCCTGGCCGCGATGCGGAAGAGCGGTCCGAGGGACTCGTCGCCCGGCCCGAAGACGACCGGCGGCCTCACGATGACCCAGTTGCGGGACCTCTTCACGACCATCTCGGCCAGGAGCTTGCTCCGCCCGTAGGCGGTGATCGGTCCGCCGCCACCGGGGCCGGATGCCGACTGACTCGACAGGTAGACGAACGTGGCGTCGGGGGCGCAGGCATCCCTGGCCGCGACAAGCGATCTCGTCACGGCTGCATTGGCGACGTCGAACCCCTCCTGGGAACTCGCGGCGACAGCACCGGCGACGTGGTAGACTGCCGAGGCTCCCTGCATCACCCCCTCGAGCGAGGACGGCCGGAGGAACTCGATGCGTGAGACCGCGCACCCGTCCGGCATGCAGTCGGTCCGCGAAGTCGCCCTGCAGGGCACGGCCACATCGAAGCCGCGCGAAGAGAGAAGCGCAGCCAGCCGGCCCCCGACGAAACCGGAAGCTCCTGTCACGATGACCCGTTCCATCTCGACTCTCCGTTGACTTGTAAAGCGTCTGCGCTTACAATCTCCGCTCTTATGTTACCGCCACGCGGGAGAGCTGACAAGATGCAACGCCGGCCGGACATCTTCCAGAAATGCTTCGACTACACCCGTGTCGAGGATGTGAAGAAGCAGGGGCTCTATCCCTACTTCAAACCTCTGAGCGGCCAGGTCGGCCCGGTCATGGAGATCGACGGCCACAGCGTCATTATGCTGGGCTCCAACAACTACCTCGGCCTCACCAACAACCCGGTCGTCATGGCGCGTGCGGCGGAGGCGATCCGCAGATACGGCACGGGGTGCACGGGGAGCCGGTTCCTGAACGGGACCCTCGACCTCCATCTCGAACTCGAGGACAAACTCGCCAGGTTCCTCGGGGCCGAGAGGGTCCTCACCTTCAGCACCGGCTTCCAGACGAACCTGGGCGTCATCGGAGCGCTCGGCCAGAAGGACGAGGTCCTCCTCGTGGACCGCTCCGTCCATGCCTCCATAATCGACGGGACGCGGATGAGCTACGCCCGCGTCGTGAAGTACAGGCACAACGACATGGAGAGCCTCGACCACCTGCTGGACCGCGAAGCCGGCCCCTCGCTGATAATCACCGACGGGGTGTTCAGCATGGAGGGCGACCTGGCGAACCTCCCCGGCATCGTGAAGCTGGCCAGGAAGCACGGGGCGAGGGTGATGGTCGACGACGCCCACGGGGTCGGTGTGATGGGCGCCCACGGGAGGGGCACTCCGGAGCACTTCGGGGTCGAGGGGTCGATCGACATCCAGGTCGGGACCTTCAGCAAGTCCTTCGCCTGCATCGGCGGATTCGTCGCTGGCGATGCCAGGGTCATAGACTACATCCAGCACGAGGCGCGGACCGAGATATTCTCTGCCAGCCTTCCCCCTGCGGCCGTCGCCACCGTCATGGCGGCCCTCGAGATACTGGAGGATCAGCCGGACCTGCTGGTGAGGATGCACCGGGCCGCCGAGAGGTCCAGGGCCGGCCTCCGGAACATGGGCTTCGACGTCGGCAATTCCGAGGCGCCGATAGTGCCCATCATCATCGGCGACACGATCACCACCTTCAAGGTCTGGCTCGCTCTCGACCAGGAGGGGGTCTTCACGAACCCCGTCGTGAGCCCTGCCGTCCCGCCCGACTCCGCGATGCTCCGCACGAGCTACATGGCTACCCACACGGACGAGATGATCGACAGGGCGCTGGAGATCTTCGAGAAGGTCGGACGGCGCTTGGGGCTTATTTCCTAGGGGGCCCCGATTGGACTTCCGCGTCGAGGAGATCAAAGACCGGAAGGGGCTCGGAACCTTCATCTCACTGGCCTTTGACCTGTACCGCTCGGACCGCCTGTGGGTCGCACCCGTCAGATCGGTCCAGAGGCATCTCCTCGACCCCTCGGGCGGTCATCCCTTCCACGAGCACGCGGAAGTGGCGTATTTCCTTGCGAGGGACTCCTCCGGACGTCCCGTCGGGAGGATCGCGGCCACAGTGAACCGCCAGCACAACCAGTTCCACTCGGACAGCGTGGGGTTCTTCGGCTTCATCGAGGCAGTCCGGGACCTGTCCGTCTTCCGGGCCCTGATCGAGTCCGCTTCCGGATGGCTCTCCGCGAAGGGCATGACCTCCATCCGCGGTCCGATGAACTTCTCCACCAACGAGGAGATCGGGCTCCTGGTCAAGGGGTTCGACCGGGCTCCCGCCCTGATGATGACCTACAACCCGCCCTGGTATGCGGAGATGATCGAGGCCTGCGGCCTGGCCAAGGTCCAGGACGTCATAGCCTACTATCTCTCCTCCGACTCGCTGGAGTGGGAGAGGATGAGGCGCGTCTCGCAGATCGTCAAAAGCCGTACCGGCGTCGTGGTGAGGCCGCTCAGGAAGAACAGGCTGTACGAGGACGTACTCATCCTCATGGACGTATACAACGAGTGTTGGAGGAGGAACTGGGGCTTCGTCCCGATGACCGATGCGGAGTTCAGGCAGATGGCCGACGAGCTGGGAATGCTCGTGATACCCGAGCTGGGACCGATAGCCTATGTCGGTGACGAGGCTGTGGCCTTCGCGGTGGGTCTGCCGGACGCCAACCAGGCCTTCCTCCGCGCAAGGGGCAGCCTCCTGGGCGCCCTCCTGGCCCTCAAGATCCCTCCCTTCAAGGTGAAGATAGACGGGATGAGGGTCCTCCTTCTCGGCGTGCGCGAGAAGTGGAGGAACAGCGGGCTGGAGGCGCTCCTCATGGGCCAGCTCATAGAGGCGGGCCTCGAGGCGGGCTTCAGATGGGGCGAGTTCTCGTGGATCCTTGAGGGGAACGTCGGCATGAGGAGGCTCCTCGAGAAGGAGCTGTCCGCCGATCCCTACAAGACGTACAGGATCTACGAGAAGGCCCTCTAGCCCCTGGAGGCCCCATGACATCCGACGAACTCAGGGCTCTCTATCTGGACTTCTTCGGCCGGAGGGGACACTCCAGGATCAGGGGCTCGTCCCTCTTCCCGGAGAACGACTCCACCGTTCTCTTCACTACTGCGGGCATGCACCCTCTGGTTCCCTTCCTGATGGGAGAGAGCCATCCCGCCGGGCGCAGGCTGGTCGACTTCCAGAAGTGCATACGGACCGGCGACATCGAGTGCGTGGGCGACTCCACGCACCTGACCTTCTTCGAGATGCTCGGTAACTGGTCGCTGGGGGACTACTTCAAGAGAGAGGCCATCACCTGGAGCTGGGAGTTCCTCACGGGGCGCGAGTGGCTCGGATTCGCCCCCGACCTCCTGAGCGTAACGGTCTTCGCCGGCGACGGCGACATCCCGCCGGACGACGAGGCGGCGGCCATCTGGGAAGGGCTCGGGCTGCCGAGGGATCGCATCCACTTCCTGGGAAGGCAGGACAACTGGTGGGGCCCGGCCGGGGCGACCGGCCCGTGCGGCCCGGACACGGAGATGTTCGTCGACACCGGGCGTCCGCCGTGCGGCCCCTCGTGCAGGCCTGGATGCCCGTGCGGCAAGTACTTCGAGATCTGGAACGACGTGTTCATGCAGTACGGCAGGACCCGCGACGGAGGGTACGTTCCCCTCGAGCAGAGGAATGTCGACACCGGGATGGGAGTCGAGCGCACCGTCGCCATGATGAACGGCGCTTCGTCGGTCTTCGATATCCCGGTCTTCAGGCCGCTGGCCGGCTTCCTGACGCAGAGGGCCGGGGCCGGTGTCGAAGCGGATCCCGCACTCACCCGATCGCTGAGGATAGCCGCGGACCACGTGAGGACATCGACGCACATCCTCGGCGATGACCACGGAGTGCCCCCCTCCAACCTCGACCAGGGATACGTCCTGAGAAGGCTCATCAGGCTCTCGATAAGGCACGCGAGGAAGATGGGGATCGAGGGCTCGTTCCTCGAGGACGCGGCACGGGTCGTGATCGACACCGAGAGCGGCGTCTACCCCGAGCTCGCCCGCAACAGGGCCTTCATCCTGGAGGAGCTGGCCCGCGAGGAGAGCCAGTTCGCGAGGACCCTCCAGGGAGGCATGCGCGAGTTCGAGAGGCTCCTGCCCAACCTCGCCAGGAACCCTTCCGGAGTGATCCCGGGCCGGATCGCCTTCACTCTCTACGACACCTACGGCTTCCCCGTCGAGTTCACCGCCGAGCTGGCCGCCGAGAACGGGATGACCGTCGACATGGAGGGCTTCGCGGCTGCCTTCGAGAAGCACCGCGATCTCTCGCGTGCGGGGATGGACAGGAAGTTCGGGGGAGGGCTTGCCGACCACAGCGACATGGTCACGAAGCTCCACACTGCGACCCACCTTCTGCATCAGGCCCTCCGCACCGTCCTCGGAGACCATGTGGAGCAGAGGGGCAGCAACATCACGGCCGAACGCCTCAGGTTCGACTTCAGCCATCCCGACCGGCTCACCGACGATGAGCTGGCCAGGGTGGAGGCTCTTGTGAATGAAGCGATAGCCAGGGACCTCCCCGTCGAATGCTCCGAGATGCCGGTCGAGGAGGCCGAGGCCCTCGGCGCCATGGGCCTCTTCCGGGACAGGTACGGAGAGCGGGTCAAGGTGTACACGATAGGCGACTTCTCCATGGAGATCTGCGGCGGGCCCCACGTCGAGCGGACCGGTGTCCTGGGGAGATTCAGGATCCAGTCGGAGAAGAGCTCGTCCGCGGGGATCCGCAGGATAAGGGCGGTGCTCGAATGACGGGTTTGCTCCTCGCGATCCAGGCCATCCTGGCGGCGGCGCCTTCCATGGCGGACTTCACGGGCAACTGGGAGACGACATACGGCCCCCTCGTACTGAACCAGGACGAGAATGGCGTCGTCGACGGGTACTACACCCTGGGCGGGTTGTGCACCGTCAGGGGGAGGATCGATCCGTCGGGGCGCCTCGTCTTCGAGTACACCGAGCCGGAGGCCAGCGGAGAGGGCTGGTTCGCTCTCTCCGGGGACGGGAACAGCTTCTCGGGGGAGTGGAGAGCAAGGGGCTCCTCGACATGGAGCGCCTGGGAGGGCTACCGCTCGGGCTCCGGCGCCGGCGGGAGATGGCTGGTGATCCTCGAGACCGAATGGCAGGAGGGGCTCGGTGAGCCCGAGTACTCCTTCGGGGACATGCTGGAGGCCTGGTTCAGCAGGGTCCAGGGCGTGCAGGTCCGCCAGCGCTTCATCCACGACGCCCGCGACTTCGATCTCTTCTGCGGGGAGATCGCGATGCTCCCGGGGACGGTCTATCTGCTCATCTCCTCGCATGCCTCGGAGGAGGGGATCTCGCTGGCCGACGGCTCGCTGGGCAGCCAGGAGATCATCGAGGGGCTGAGGCCCTGCAGGAACCTGGCCCTCGTCCACTTCTCGACCTGCCTCGTCATGGCGGGGAGCATCCCCCACAGGCTCGCGGCCTCGAGGAGCGACTGGCCTGACGGATTCGTGATCTCCGGATACACGAAGAGCGTCGACTGGGGGATGAGCGGAGTCCTGGAGATCGCATACCTGGACTTCATCCTTGAGGATGGGATGTCCCCGGCCGAGGCGTGCAGCGCCCTCGTGGGAAGCGTGGACTTCGCAGGGCAGAACGACGGAAGGTTCGTCGAGGCCGCGGGCTTCGACTGGCTCGAACCATAGGATGGAGGCTCCTCCGATGGCTGACATGAACACCGGTCTTCTGAAGAGGCTGTGCGAGGCCGACGGGGTCTCCGGCCGCGAGGACGGCATCGTCGCGATACTGGAGGAGGAGCTGACACCCGTCTCCGACGAGGTGAAGGTCGACGCGATGAAGAACATCACGGCGATCAGAAGGGGCTCCCCCGGCGCCCGCCGCGTCATGCTCGCCGGCCACATCGACGAGATAGGCTTCCTGGTCTTCAACATGGACGACGACGGCTACCTGTCGCTCGCGCCCATCGGCGGCTGGGCCGCGGAGAACATGATCGGGCACCGCGTCAGGATACACACCAGGAAGAGCGGGATGGTGCCCGGCGTGGTCCAGCGGAGAGCCGCCTGGCTCCCGGAGCACTCCAACCGCCAGCTCAGGCTGGACGAGCTCTACGTCGACACCGGGATGAAGAGGGAGGAAGCCGCCGCGAAGATCTCCCGGGGCGACTGGGTCTCGATGGCCACCCCGTTCAGCGAGCTCGGAGACTGCTTCCTGGCGAAGGCCTTCGACGACAGGATCGGCGTATTCGTGATGATGGAGGCCTTCCGCCGCTACGCAAATCCTGCTATCGAGGTCGCCGCGGTCGGAACCGCGCAGGAGGAGGTCGGGCTCAGGGGCTCCACGGTGGCGGCCCAGGAGGTGAGGCCCGAGATAGCGATAGCTCTCGACATAACGGGCTCCGGCGACGTGCCCGAGTTCCCGGCGAGGCTCAGGATCGCGAAGCTCGGCGATGGAGTCGCCATAAAGTACATGGACGGATCCGTGATCAGCTCGCCCGAGCTGGTCGACTTCGTCAGGGACCTTGCCGAAGAGAAGGGGATCGACCACCAGATGGAGATCCTCCTCGCCGGAGGCACGGACACGGCCTCGATCCAGAAGTGGGGAGCGGGGCCGCACGTGATCTGCCTTTCCATACCGACCAGGTACGGGCACGGGCCCGGAGCGGTCATCCACAGGCATGATGTCGAGACCGCCATAGAGCTCCTGACCGAGGTCCTCAACAGGATCCACCTGTTCGAGCCGTAGAGCAAGGCCACAGGAGGCCGCAGCCCGCGGGCTCCCCGGACCGGGGACCGGGGACCGGAGACTGGGGACCAGGGACTAGAGACTGGAGACTGGGGACTAGAGACTGGGGACTCGCTGCAGGAAGAACAGAGCCAGCGACACAGCCCCTCCAGCCTCCAGCCTCCAGCCTCCAGCCTTCAGCCTACAGCCTCCAGCCTTCAGCCTTCAGCCTACAGCCTACAGCCTACAGCCTTGCTTTTGATATCATACCCCCGTGCTCAGCGCGCTGCGCCTCCTTCTGTCGGTCAAGATGCTCTCGGTCAGGGGGGCGCTTGCCTCACTCTGGTCCGGGAACCGACTGAAGGTGATTGCCGGGCTGGTAACCCTCTGCGTGATCGCCCCCGCGATGTTCCTCCTCTTCCGCTATCTCTTCCGGCAGCTGGCCTTCCTGCCCGATCCCGACTTCGGGCTGGCGCTCGCCGCCAGGCTTCTGTCTTCGGCATTCCTCGCCTTCACGATCTTCCTCTCGGTCTCGTCGCTCATCAGCGGCATCTCGACTCTCTTCAGGTCGGCGGAGACCTCGTTCCTGCTCTCGATGCCGTTCCCCGGCGCCCCGGTCGCAGTCTTCCGGACGTTCGAGAGCTGGTTCTACGCGGGGTGGTCCACCGTACTGCTGGGAGTCCCGGTCATCGCGGCCTTCGCCTCCGTGACGGGGAGAGCGGCGTCGACCGCGGCCGCCGGCGTCCTTGCCCTGATCCCCCTCGTCCTCTGCTCGGCCGCGGCCGGGACCGTGGTCATGTCATTGCTGTCGAGGCTGGGCGGCATGAGCGGGCTCAGAAGGGGAGCCGGTGCTTCCGTAGTGCTCGCCGCCGCAGGCCTGATCGTGTTCTTCCAGGGCATGAGGCCGGGCAGCTTCATCATAGCCGACAGCAGCGACGCATCCCTGGCGGCGGTGCAGCGGTTCGTGGCGGGGCTTCCTTCGTCGGGCAGCTTCCCCTGGCCCTCGACTCTCCTCGCTTCCGTCCTTGCGGCGTCGGCGAGGGGAGGATCGTCGGCTCAGGCGATTCGCGCATCGGCCCTGCTCTGGGCGGAGGCGGCCGGCGCGTGCGGCGTGGCGCTTGCCCTGGTCTGCTCGGGCTTCCGGAGGAGGTTCTCGACGGTCTCCGCCGACAGCTCCAGGAGGATGCGGACCAGGCTGTTCAGGACCGGCGGACCTCTCAGGGCGATAATCGACAAGGACATGGTCCTGTTCGCCAGGGACCCGGTCCAGCTGAGCCAGCTCGGCCTGCTCGGCGGTCTCTTCATCCTCTATGCGGCCAGCCTCAGCCGCTTCCCCCTCGAGTTCTCCCAGCGCCTCTGGCTCGGTGTGGCCGTCTTCATGAACGTCTCCTTCTCCGGATTCGTGATGGCAACGCTTCTCGTGAGGTTCACCTTCCCCGCCATCAGCCTGGAGGGACCCGGCCTCAGCTTCATCCTCCAGCTCCCGCGCTCGAGGCTCCTTCTCCTCAGGTCCAAGTGGACAAGCGCCTTCGCGGGGATACTGCCTCTGATGCTCGCGACGGGCCTCTATTCGACGTGGAGGCTCGGAGGAGGCCCGGTCCTGCTTGCCGAGTCGGCCGGAGCCACCGTACTGCTGGCCTTCGCCCTCACGAGCATCAACGTGTCCCTCGGCGCCGTATTCCCCAAGTTCGGCGACAACAGCGCGGCGAGCATCGCCAGCGGACAGGGGGGCATCATCGCGGCCTTCGCCTCGATGGGGTTCGTCCTGCTGGTGGTGTCGGGCCTGTCGATGGCCACCAGGGCGTACCTCCAGGAGGGCTTCAGGGAGCAGGCGATGACGGGACCGATGGGCCTGCTGGCCCTGGTCCTGGTGCCGGTCACGGCGGCCGTCTCCGTCGGCTCGATGGCCCTGGCGTCCAGGTCCCTGGCGAAGAGGGACTTCTGAGGATGCCCCTCGTGGGTATCGATTATGGCAGGAGGAGGACCGGCATCGCCGTGGTCCTCGAAGGAGTACCGATGCCCCTCGAGCCGGTGACGGGCGGTGGCTGGAGGACGATCCTGGCCAGGCTTGCGGATCTGGAGGAGAGGTATGGCACGGTCGAAGTGGTCCTCGGGCTGCCCCTGTCGGCTTCGGGCAGGCCGACGGAGCTCTGCGCGGAGGTGGAGAGGCTTGCGGAGTTCCTCAGGGAGCGCGGCATGGCCGTTTCCATGCAGAGCGAGACCGGGTCGACTGCCGAGGCGAGGTCGGCGGGCTCCAGGGACCGCAGGGACGGCAGGCTGGACTCCGCGGCGGCGGTGATCCTCCTCAAGAGGTTCCTCCACATCCCATGAAGCGGCTCGCTGCGCCGGCGCTTGCGCTGTGCGCCGCTGCGGCGGCACTGGCGATCCTCTACTCCTGGGCATCGTCCCCGCCCGGCGGGCACAGGCAGGTCGTCTTCGTGGTGGAGAGAGGATGGGGGGCGAGGAGGATCGCCGAGGCCCTCCAGGACTCCGGACTGGTCCGCTCGACGCTGTTCGTGCTCTGGCGGGCCGACAGACTGGGTGTTGCGGGGAGCTTCGAGGCCGGCAGGTACGCCCTCGACTCGTCGATGCCGCCCGACACGATCCTGAGCATGATCGCCGGAGGCGAGGTCATCCCTGTCCCTACGCGGTGGGTCACGCTGCCGGAGGGCCTGACGCTGGCGCAGTCCACCGAGCTGCTCTCCACGGAGCTGGGGATCCCTGCCGAGTCCCTCCGGCAGGCGGAGGCCTCCTCCCCGTGGCTCGACAGCCTGGGGGCCGGCGACCTCGAAGGATACCTGTTCCCCGAGACATACGAGTTCGGCGACACCTCGGACGCCGCGGGGATCGTGGACAGGATAGTCGAGACAGGCATGCGGAGGTGGAGCCCATCCAGGGACTCGGCCCTGTCCGCACTGGGCCTGAGCCGCAGAGAGGCGGTGATCCTCGCCTCCATCGTCGAGCGCGAGGCGAGGCTCGACGACGAGAGGCCCCTGGTCGCGGGCGTGTTCCTTTCGAGGCTCAGGAGAGGGATGAGGCTGGAGAGCTGTGCGACGGTCCAGTACGCCCTCGGCTCGGTGCACGAGCATCTGAGCTTCGCCGATCTCAAGGTCGACAGCCCCTACAACACATATCTGCGCGAGGGTCTTCCTCCTGGTCCGATCTGCTCGCCGGGGTCGGCCTCCCTCGACGCCGCCGCGGCCCCGGACACGTCGGCAGGCTACCTGTATTTCGTGAGCCGCGACGACGGGAGCGGAGGCCACCTGTTCGCGACAACGCTCGCAGGACATCTGGCGAACATCCGTTCGGTCCGGCTGGGGACATCGCATTGACGCTGGTGCCGCTCCGCGTATCTTGAACCGGCTCGAAGCTGGTCCGCCGAAAGGATGGGGAAAATGGGCGACGACGGCAGGAAGCTGAATTTCCTGGAGAAGGCCATCAGGCTCATTCCGGGCTACAAGGGCTACAAGCGCAAGGAGGAGCGGCGCGACAACGACCAGCTCCTCAGGATGATGCTTGTCGAAAGGCTCGACAGGGTCCGGGGAGGCGTCAACGAGATCCTCGCTTCCCTCCGGGGACCGGAGGCTCTCGATGCAGTCACCGACGTCGACCGCCTTCTGAAGCGCCTCGAGAAGGTGACCGACGAGATCCGCTTCGCCGACAGGGGCTACAGGGGCTGGTTCGACGTCCACAAGGTCCAGGAGGACGAACTCGACAAGCTGTACGAGTTCGACTCCGCGCTCGCCGAGAGCATCACCGGCATCGAGGAGGCCATGAAGGCGCTCTCGACTGCAGCCGGCCTCGGCGGGCCCATCAAGTCACAGGTCGACGGCCTGATCGAGCTTCTGACAGGCCTGAGCCAGAAGATGGCCTCGCGGAGCGACCTGATGATAGACCTCGAGAAGAACAGGCCTGTTGACTAGGCTGTCCGGGAGGAAGAGAGATGTTCAAGCGACCAGAGATCATCGAGTGGCTCGACGACACCGGCAAGGAGATGGTCCACAGGGAGCCGCAGTCCGGCTCGGGTGAGTTCCGGATCGGCAGCCAGCTCGTCGTCAGGGAGAGCCAGGAGGCCGTCTTCTTCCGGGATGGCAAGGCGATGGACTCGCTGGGACCCGGCAGGCACACCCTCACGACGGAGAACATCCCCATCCTGGCCGGGCTCGCGGACATGGCGTTCGCCGGAGAGGGTTCCCCGTTCCGCGCCGAGGTCTACTTCGTAAGCAAGAAGACCTTCACCGACATGAAGTGGGGGACCAAGGAGCCGATAATCTTCCGTGACAAGGAACTGGCGATGGTGCGCCTCCGGGCCTTCGGCCAGTTCTCGATAAGGATCGACCAGAGCCAGCTCTTCGTCAACAAGCTCGTGGGAACCGAGGGGCGCTTCACGACCGAGGCCATAGAGGGCTACCTCCGCGGTGTCGTGATCTCCAGGCTCGCCGACCTCCTCGGAGAGAGCCTCTCCAGCATCTTCGACCTCGCCGCCAAGTACGACGAGATCTCGACGCTTGCCAAGGGGCGCCTTGCCGACGACTTCGAGAAGTACGGCATACAGCTCGTCGACTTCTACATCAACGCGATCACCCCGCCCGACGAGGTACAGAAGAGGATCGACGAGCGGACCTCCATGGCGGCCCTCGGCAACATGGGCGAGTACATGCGCTACAAGACCGCCACGGCGGTCAGCGATGCGGCCCAGAACCAGGGCGGCGGAGGCGGGACTGCCGGCACCGGCGTGGGCCTGGGGGCTGGTGTCGGGATGGGCGCTGCGATGGCCAACATGATGGCCCAGAGCATGATGGGCGGTCAGGGCGGGACGGGTACTGCCGGAGGGGCCGCAGCCGCGATGGTCGTCTGCCCCTCGTGCGGCAAGACCGTGCCCGACGGGAAGTTCTGCCCGGAGTGCGGAAAGCCCATGGGCGAGACCTGCCCGAAGTGCGGCGCCGTCGTCAAGTCGGGCGCGAAGTTCTGCCCGGAGTGCGGAGCCAAGCTCGGCGGCACCAGGTGCGAGTGCGGCGTGGACATCCCTCAGGGCAGCAAGTTCTGCCCCGGATGCGGCAAGAAGGTGGAGTAGGCTGAGCGGGAGGACCCTCAGGCAGATCCTGGAGGCGGCCGCAGCCGGTCAGCCCGGCCGCATGGCCCTCGTCGACGACTCGGCGAGTCTGACCTGGTCGGACTGGATGGCGGCGTCCTCCCGGCTCGCGGAGTCTCTGGCGGCCATGGGCATGAAGCCGGGCGACACGCTCGCCTACATCGGCGGGAAGTCGGCGGCCCTCCCATGCTTCTTCATGGGCGCCGTCCTCGCGGGCGGGAG
>Ga0172364_10000532_pt1 | contig 27181 bp, 16 predicted proteins | sample LakKivSesite10cm_FD_114545 | JGI IMG/M metagenome (GOLD analysis project Ga0172364, IMG submission 114545) | Sediment microbial communities from Lake Kivu, Rwanda - Sediment site 10cm | ecosystem: Environmental > Aquatic > Freshwater > Lake > Sediment | place: Rwanda: Western Province, Lake... | reverse complement strand
TGCTCTGAGGTGGTCACTCCAGTCACCAAGGCGCGGCCGGAAGCGTCAACGGCAATCCCGGTTGCCATGTCCACAGCGGTCCCCCCGATATAGCCGCAGTAGACAAGGGCGCTTCCCGTGCTGTTCACCTTGGCGACAAAAGCATCCCCGCAGCTCTCGCTCATCCAGTCATTGAATGTCCGGTCCGGTCCCACCGTCACGGGGAATGAATATTCGTTGGAATAGGTGTTCCCGGCCACGTAAGCGTTCCCGTTATTGTCCAAGGCGACACACCGGGCATAGTCGTCGCCCAATCCTCCGATAAAGCCGCAATAGACCAGGCCGCTGCCTCCTTTGTTCACCTTGGCCACAAAGGCATCGAAATTCAGGTTGTGGCTAAGGTCGGGCCCGACTTTTACAGGAAAGGAGACCTCGCTTGAGCTCGTGAACCCGGCCACGTAAGCGTTCCCGTTCTCGTCGACAGCGATACCGGTGGCGTTTTCATCTCCGATCCCGCCGATGAAGCCGCAATAGACGAGCACGGCCGGGTCGAGAACGAGCGTCTTGGACCGGTCGTATTCTCCGACTTCAAAGCCGTAAACAAAGGTTCCGTCTGCCGAAGGACCCTCCACTCGATAACTCAGGTTGATGTTCACCCGGTTGCCATCAAGATCCTGATGGCCTGACGGGATATCGTCCCGGAAATTTGCGGCCGGTGTTTTGATGACCAGCCGGCCTTCATCGTCAACCTTCACGCTCTCGACACCTTGATAGGCAAGCCGGATTTGCGACGGGTCCGCACCCGGCCGGACGATAAACTCGTACTTCAAGCGGCCCTCCGTGCCGGAATAGGCGAGGTCGATCCCCGGCCAGAGGTCGGGATAGGTGAGCCGCAAGAACGTGGGAACTCCGATCTTCCAGTCGCGGGGGTGGCCCCGGAAATAGGATATGCGCGCGTCCGTCTGGTTTTCGCCCCTTGCCCTGACGCTAGGATTTGCGCCGACGAAATCCAGCTTTACCACCCACAGTGGCTTCTCCTGAGTCGCTCCGAATAGAGGTCTCAATTTTGTTTCAGGCGAAAGCGGAATGGGCTTGTCCGACTCAGCCGAACTTAGGACAAAGGTCAGCCTTCCCGGGCTAAAAAAGACAGTTTTGTCCTTGCCCTGAAGGCAATAATCGAACTGTCCATCCGCTTGCCCGCAGTTGGGGATAAAATGGAGCGGCATCCGCCCGAAATCGAGACTGGCTCTTAGAGATAAAGATGGGCTTGACGGGCCTTGAGCCGGAATCGTCTGAAGGCCGCGACTCCTTTCTGAGGAAGGCAGAAAGAGAGCCCAAACCGAGAAAAATAGGATCAGCTCTTTTTTCATAGCCCCTTCTCACACGGAAAAATACGACGCGTTTTATTGCTGCTTAAATTAGAGACCTTTCCCCGTGCTTTGTCAAGTGACGAGCCTTATTTGGGCCGCCATATTCACTCGTGATTGGGGAGGCGTTAATGTCGTTCGAAGTCGGATGCGGGCCCGGCGGGTTTGCCAGAGGGCGGCTTATGTGTTACATTCTATTGTCCAATAAGTTCCATGAGACGAATCGGAATTGCCATTCTGCTTCTTATCGCCGTCGGCGGCTTCCTGGCTCTTATATGGGCTTGCATGGGGCCGCGGGGCTCCCGCGAGCTGCCGCCGACCCTCATCTGGGAAAAAGACCAAGATTTGATCTCACCCGGCCGGGGCGGCGGTAACTTCTGGCAGGGATTTACGCGTCGGGGGGAAGCCCTCGTCTCCGACGGCAACATTGCGCGGCTGGTCATCTGGCAGAAAAACAGCCGCCAGGCGCCGCTGACCTTGACCTATAACCTGCGCGGAGCGCCGGTTGAGATGCGGCTCAACTGGGATAAGGTCCGGATCCTTCCTCCCTCCGGAGACTGGAGAAGCGAGCGGCTTGACGGTCGCCTCAATAGCGGTCTCAACTTCTTGGTTTTCGCCTGGACGGACAAAGCCCAACTTCAAATCCGCTCGCTGGCTGTAGGAGAGGCCCAGGGGAATCCCGAGGCATTGGGCCCCGGCGACGGCCTAGCCGTTTTCGAGCCGGCCGGAGAAGGGCGTCTTAAGTGGAACGGCCGTGGCACCCTGGAAATTGGCCTGGTTGAGTCCAAAGAAGGACGATTGGTCTCCCATTCTTCCGTAAAACGCACGGGCTTTCTTTCGCGCGGTCTGAAGCAGGAGTTTTCCTTTGAGGGCTGGGGCTGGGTGCAGGCCAAGGTCTTGGCCGGCCGTTTTGCCGTAAGTGGCTATTCTTTCCGTCCGGCACCGCCCCCTCCGCCGCCGGCTGCGGTCCGTCTGGCCGGCCAGCCTTCCATTTTCATATTCCTGTTCGACGCCTGCCGGGCGGGTCATCTGGGTGCTTACGGCTATCACCGTCCGACCTCACCCAATCTGGACCGGCTGGCCGCGGACGGTGTTGTCTTCGAAAACGCTTATGCCAACGCTTCTTTCACGCGCTCGAGTGTCGCCACCCTTTTCACCGGTCTCTATCCGGAAAATCATAAGGTGAAGGTCCTCGCTCATTCGCTCGACCACCGGCTGCTGCTTCTTCCCGAATACCTCAAAGGAAAGGGCTACCGAACAGCCATATTTTCTTCAGCCGCCGCCGTTTCTCCCGCCTTTGGTCTTGACCAGGGCCTTGATGAATACCACGCCTTTTTCGGCTCCTGGCAGAACCGCGAGCGCACCCGGATCCGCCAGGAAAAGCTCTTCGAGTGGTTTTCCCGCCCGGGCCCGATGTTCACTTATGTGCACTTCATGGAACCCCACCTTCCCATCATCCCGCCTGCTCCTTTCCTCAACATGTTCCAACCGCCAGGAAACAGCCGGCACCTGATCCGTGATCTGAGGCGGCTGGGGCAAGAGCGCCACATCTTCACTCCCGATGATATCTCGAACGTCGTAGCTGACTATGATTCCACAATCGCCTATGTCGATTCCGAGCTGGGCAAAGTCCTCGACACGCTGAGGCAGCAGGGCCTCTACGACGAGAGCCTGATTATTTTTCTCTCCGATCATGGCGAGAACCTGGGCGAGCACGGCGCCTGGAGCCATGGAAAAGAAGTCTATGAGGAGACAACACATGTGCCGCTCATCGTCAAGTTCCCGGCATCCCTGGAATTGCGCGGCCGGGTGGGCACGGTGGTCGAGATCGCCGACGTCTTTCCGACTATCATCGACCTGTTCGGACAGGAAATCCCCTTGGACGGCCGCAGCCTAATGGAAGCGGTGGCCCGGCGCGGCTACGATGACCGCATCGTCATGGCGCGCACCTTCACCAAGCGGGCCGCATTCGGTATGCGCTGGCGCGATTGGTTCTGTGTGATCGACCAGAAAAGGAACACGGCGATGCTCTTTCATCTCGCCGGTGATAGCCAGGCCGACGTGGCGGCCGAAAATCCTGAGCTCGTCCGGATGTTCCGTTATTGGCATCTCCGGCGGCTCCTAGAGGCGGCCGAGGATGAGGGGCGGGCGATTGAGGTGGACCTCAAGAAGCTTTCCAAGGAAGAAATCGAGAACCTGAAATCGCTCGGCTACCTCTAGTCTGAGGTGACAGAGCCAACTCTCTTGGGATTCATCCCATTCATACCGTCTCGATGATAAAGACGACCTTGTTGCCGAAGTCGGTCGAAACGCTGCAATCGACCCCAATCTGCGATTGATGCATGCTCGCTAATAAAGGAGAAACGGTCTGCGATTTGCTTGGGAGGTTGCGCTCCGCTAGAATAGAACGACGGACAATTGCGGTCGAGTCGAGGATTGAAATGAAGAAAATCCCTATGGTCATCCTGGGGCTGGCCCTGGCCTTCTCCGCCCGGATCGAGTTGAGCGCACAGAAAATCAAAATAGTCAATGGGGTAACGGTCGTTGCCAATGACAAGAAGCCAGTCCGGGTGAAGGGACAGCCTTCACAAATTACACTGGTCGAGGAAATGAGCTTCGGGGGCCGCAGCAACCCCGATGAATCCCTGTCCCAGGTGACCTTCTTTGCTGTGGACGGAGAGGGCCGTGTCGTTGCCCTCGATTTCAAGGAGCAGAGGATCAAGTTGTATGACAAGACGGGCCAGTTTGTCCGTCAGATCGGCAAAAGCGGCCAGGGCCCGGGAGAACTTGGGATGCCCACCGGAGTCCAGGTCTTGGCAGACGGCACGATTGCCGTCGAGGACGCCGGAAACCGACGACTGGCCTTCTTCAAGCCAAGCGGCGAGTTCATCAAGAATATTTCCATGGCCGGAACCTTCGGGCTGGTCAACGTCCTCCTTGACGGCAAGGGAAATGCCATCGGGCGAGAGATGGGACTGAGCGAAGGCAATGCCAAGATGTTCTACGAAATCAAGAAATTCGATGCCGACTTCAAACCGCTGTTCACCCTCGACAAAATCGAATTTCCGATCCCCGTCCCTGGGTCCAGTACGAGAATCAACATCCTGGGGATGATCTCCAGCTACCAGATTGACCCGGCGGGCAATATCTACTACGGGCGGAATGTGGATTACGAGATCAAAGTCTATAATCCGGAAGGAAGACACTTCAGAACCATCCAGAAAGAATACGAGCGGGTGAAGGTTACCCAGGCGGATATCGAAGAGATGCTGGAACAGATTCCCAATACGGTTCCCGGAGCCAACATCAAGGACATGATCTCGTTTCCTGATTATTTTCCTCCATACCAATCCTTTTTCCTTGACGACCAGGGACGCCTTTATGTCCGGACCTTCACCAAAGGAAAAGCTCAGGGCGAATACGCAATCGATGTCTTCGATCCGGAGGGAAAGTTCATTGCCCAGTTCATCACCAAGTCGGACCTCCGGATCTGGAAGGCCGGCCGAGCCTATGGCATTGAGGAAACAGGCGAGGGCTACCAGGTGATTAAGAGATATGCCGTAATAACCGAATAGCCAGTCAATCTTCCCCTACCATCGCCAGACTAAAAGAGCCCAAAGGCTGACCGGTTTTCGAATGGCCGGCTGGGCGTCGGCTTTGGCCTTGAAGGATTCGGTGGTCATCCTGAGGTCGGTGCTGACGAACTTATCGTAGTAAACGGGCAGGTCGAGGAAAAGGCCGACGGAAAGCCTTTTCCCGGACATCACGCCGAATGTCCCGCCGAACCATGATTCGCGGAGCGTGTTGGTTCGGTCCGCCTCCTTTGAGAAGCTGAAGATGCCGTCCTTCTCTACGTTATCGCCGTAGAATCGCCTCGTCCTGGACCAGACCTGATGGCTCCAGACATCGAGGCTCAACCCGAGTCCCCAGCGCTCGACAAGCGGAAGTTCCAGGTCGGCTTCAGTAAAATTGATGAAGGTGAAGGTATGGCCGTAGCTCGACCGCTCCCAGCTTTGTTCCCACCCGAAGCAGGCCCAACCTGGAGAATAGACCTCCTGCTCTCCCCAAGTCTCCCTATTGCCGTAGGCTTTGTAAAAAAAGCTGGCGGAGGTTCCGATCCGGAAAAAACCTCCTCGGTCGAGGTCGAAGTGGAGGATGGGAAGGAGCTCCAAGGCAAAAGCGTTTTCTTTGAGGAAGCCGGTCAGCTCTTGGCCGCTCTTCAAGTAGTTCTGGCGGAGGAAATCTCCTTCAGCCACGGTACAGAGAAAGAGCTTGGCCCCTTCGATATCTGTGATCTTGAACAATTCGGAGGTCCGAAGGAAGGTCTTTCCCGACTTGCGGCGGTAGGGGTCTTTGAGATACTGGTTGGCATTTTCTGAATACGAATAATCATCCCCGTATTCGGTCAGGCGCCGGAAGCGGAAGCCGAACTTGTTCTCGTTTCTGTCGGCGCCGAGCACAACATCAAATTGGGAACCTTCCGTGTCGGTATAGCCGTCTTCCCAGAAAGCGTCGATATTGGCGGAGGTTCCGAAGATATGGTTGCAGCTGGAGAGAGTTGACCAGCCCCAGTTGTAGCGATTGATCCGGGTTTCCAAACCGTCACGCGTGAAGTGAAGGAAGCCGCTCGGCCGTCCTTCACGGAAGTAGCGGTAATTGACCACCAGCCCGATCGGGATTCCCTTTATCGCGGTTGAGGCTAAAATCCCGACCGATCCCTCGGCATTTCTCTGCTTGAGGCTGGAGTCAAAAGGAAATGCCCCTGTTGGATTGTCGTGGGGGACGACGAGGCCGGAGGAGCGGAGGTTGAAGATATCGAGCTTGGCCGTGACGAGGGGAATGATACGCACCGATTTTAGGGCGAATACATAGGGGGCAGTCATCAGCTCCGGTGAGACCCAACTCCCCTTGAATCCGGCTTGGGCATCGAGACCGGTCTCCAGCCGAACCGCGACGGATTCCTGAGTGTTGACGTAATTTGGGCTGGGTGAGATTTCGGGGAGGTCGAGATGTCCCATCCAGCCGCGCTGCCGGAGATAGAAAAAAGAAAAAGTTGAGCCCAGGGTGAAGAGCCGTGCGTCCTGGGGGAAAGTTAAGAACGAATAGTAGGGGTTTGGCCCGATGAACCGGAGACGGGCCTGAAGGCCTGGAAGGAGGAGAACAAGACTCAGGACTGCAAACACCAAAGGCTTGCCCGTAGAGATGAAGCGCCTTGGCCACATTGCCTTGATTTTCATGGAGATTCCCTCCTGCTCCGTGCTCTATCGTTAAAATACTGAGCCATTATTCAGGTCTGACCTCATACAGAACTCTTCATCACAAAAATTTAGTCGCAGAGTCCGGGCTCTTGCCCTACCCCTTTTGGGTGATTAACAGTCTCGTGGAGGGGCCGCTTAGAAAGGAATTCGTCTTGGATCGGGCTGTCCCGTGTCCTTTACCGGCTCCAGTTGTTATGGTATATTCGTTGATTCATAAATGCCCAGGATTTTCGACTACGGAGAGCTCGAGGAGAAGGATTACCTCAACCTTGGGTTCAAGTCGGGCCTGGAGATTCATCAGCAGCTCAGGACTGAAAAAAAACTTTTCTGCCGCTGTCCCGCCGGAGAATATTATGAGGACTACGACGCCGAAGTCCTCCGTCATATGCGGCCGACTCTGTCCGAGCTCGGAGAGTACGACGGCACCGCCCTGATGGAGTTCAAAACCCGGAAAGAAATTATCTACCGGCTCAATAAGCGAAACGTTTGCACCTATGAGATGGACGACACGCCGCCGTTTGAGCTCAACCCGGAAGCCCTCGAAATTGCCCTCGAAGTCACCTTGCTCCTCAACTGCAACCTGGTCGGCGAGCTCCACATCGCCCGCAAGCAGTATCTAGACGGCAGTATCCCGGCGGGCTTTCAGCGGACAACAATTCTTGGGACGGACGGCTGGATTCCGTACAAGGATCGGCGAATCGGCATCCGGCAGCTGGGACTCGAGGAAGATGCCTGCCGCGAGGTCAGTGACCACGGTCACCGTCGGGTTTATAAGACCGACCGGCTCAGTATCCCCCTCATCGAGACCGTCACCTATCCGGATATGCGCGCCCCCTGGGAGGTGGCTGAAGTGGCCGAACTCCTCCGCGAGCTGGCCCGCTCAACGGGCAAAGTCCGGACCGGAATCGGCCGGGCCCGCCAGGATGTGAATGTCAGCGTCGAAGGAGGCACGCGGGTCGAAATCAAGGGCGTCCACCGGATCCCCTACATCCCGCGTCTCACTCATTTTGAAGCCCTGAGGCAGGCCAACCTGCTCGAGCTCCGAAGCGAGCTCCACAAACGAGGCATTACCAAGGAGGCACTGCAGTCGAATGTGTCCGAAGTGACCGACCTGCTGAAAAATACGGCCTTCCTGCCGATCCGCAGCGCACTCGAGAGGAAATGGCGGGTGATGGCGGTCTGTTTGACGGGCTTCAGAGGGCTGCTGAGCTTTCCGCTCCAGCCGCACCGCGACTTCGCCAGCGAAATCTCGGACCGAGTCCGGGTCATCGCCTGCCTGGACGAGCTGCCCAACATCGTCCACAGCGAGATGATGGACAATCCGCTCACGGCGACCGAATGGAGAAAGGTCAGCTCGGCGCTTGAAGCGAAAAAGGATGACTCGATCGTGGTCGTCTGGGGAGACGTGAGGGACTCGGAAACTGCGGTTGGCGAGGTTATCATTCGGGCCCGGGAGGCCGCTCTCGGGATCCCCAACGAAACCCGTCAGGCCTTTCCATCCGGAGTCAACGGTTTTGAAAGGATCCTGCCGGGTCCGGACCGGATGTATCCGGATACCGATATGCCGCCGGTTGCTCTTCCCGATGAGTTGATCGAGCAGGCCAAAGGTAGGTTGCCGCCTACGCCATGGGAACGCCGGGCGTATTACCGGAAGATCGGTCTCCCGGCAAAAATTGTCGAAGACTTGATGTCAGCCCGAAGGGCGCCCCTCTTCAGGAGGGCCGTGGAAACACTTCGCATCGACCCGACCCTGGCCGCAGTCACCCTCAGCCAAACCTTGAAATCGCTGGAAAGGAAAGGATTTCCTGTCGACCGGCTGGGCGATAAGGCCATCTTCGAAGTGCTGCGCCGTTCGAGCGACGGCGAGTTCGCAAGAGAGGCGATTTCGGACATTCTGAAGCTCATGTCAATAGAAGGAATGAGGCCGGAGGAAGCGATCGCCAGGCTCGGCCTAGTCCGGCTGACTGACGAGGGGCTCCGGGAGATTGTTCAAATCGTTGTGGGATTGGAGAGAAACCTTGATCCGCAGGACCCGGGGAAGAAATGGCGCTACCTGATGGGCGTATTGATGTCCGAGCTCCGGGGAAGAGTCTCTGGAAAAAGGGTGGCAGAATTCCTTTCGGAAGCGATGGGAATAGCGCTCATCGGACCTGACCGGGCCAAAGAGAGAGAGACATGAGCGATATCTATAAAGGTTATCGCGGGGAGGCGCTTGGCCTGCTTAAGTCTCAAGGAGTGCGGGTCTGGAGCGATGCCGAAGTGACGACGACACGGGGCCAGTTCACGGGCATCATCCTGCCCCGCTCTGAGACGGCCGACGACAGGCATATCGTCCTTAAACTCCGAAACGGCTACAACGTCGGAATCACCGTCAGCACGGTCACCGAGATCAAGGAAATCGGGTACAAAGAGGCCCACTATAAAATCCCCGAAAAAGAATTTCCCTATGACCCCCGGAAGCCGCGAGTGAAGCTCCTCGGAACCGGCGGGACAATCGCCAGCCGGCTGGATTACCGGACCGGCGCCGTCATCCCGGCGTTCACGCCGGGCGAGCTTTACGGCTCGGTGCCGGAACTCGCCGACATCTGCAACCTCGAGACCGAAAAGCTCTATGGGGTCTTCAGTGAAAACATGGGCCCGGAGCAATGGATCGGCACCGCTCGGGCCATCGGTCGCGAGATCGAGAGAGGCGTTCAGGGGATTGTTATCGGCCACGGCACGGACACCATGCACCATACGGCCGCGATTCTGTCGTTCATGGTTCAGAATTCGCCGGTGCCGATCGTCATGGTTGGCTCCCAGCGGTCGAGCGACCGGCCGTCTTCCGACGCAGCCCTCAACCTGATCAACGCTACCAAAACGGCTGCCGAAAGCGATATCGCCGAGGTCATGGTCTGCATGTTCGGGCCGACGAGCGATCAGTACGACCTTCTCCACCGGGGGACGCGCGTGCGCAAGATGCACTCGTCGTACCGGTCCACCTTCCGGACGATCGGAGACATTCCCATTGCCATGGTCAGCCGGGAGAAAATCATCCCGCTGAGGGACGACTACAAGAGGCGGCGGAACGACCGGAACGTCATCATCAATACGAGTTTTGAGGAGAAGGTCTCGATCGTTTATTACTACCCCAACATGAAGCCGGATATCATTGAGTCCTTGATCGACAACGGCTATAAAGGGATCGTCATCGCCGGGACGGGCCTGGGTCACGTCAACAAGCCCCTGTATCCGGCGCTGCGTCGGGCCCATGAAAAGGGGATCGCCATGTACATGACGGTCCAGACGCTCTGGGGATACGTACAGATGTTTGTCTATGATACAGGTCGGGACATCATGGAGCTCGGAGTTGTGCCCGGAGCGAACATGTTGCCCGAGGTCGCTTATGTCAAGCTGGGCTGGGCGCTCGGGCAAACATCAGATTTGACAAAAGTCAAAGAAATTATGCTGACCCCGGTCGCCGGCGAAATCACTGAGCGCGAGCCGCACAACGGATATCTCATCTACCAGGGTGGGATTCCCGAAGTCGAGCGCTTCGTCTCGAGCTACTGGAAGTAAAGGGTCGGGCCCGGGCAATCCCCAACGACTTATCCCGCCGTCGGCTTCTCAAGCCGGGACGACATGCGCTGGAGATCGTTCCGGATTTCATAGGGAATCTGGTTTCCGAACCGGCTGAGGAAGTCCCTGATTTCCTGGATTTCGCTCTGCCACTCGCCGGGCTCGACGGCGAAGAGCCTTTGCAGGTCGCTCCTGGGAATGGGGATTCCCTCTGCGGGAAAAGCGTTAATATCGGGCACGAGTCCCAGCGGCGTCTCCTTCGCCGCCGCTTTCCCATTCACCCGGTCGATAATCCACTTGAGGATGCGAATATTCTCGCCGAACCCCGGCCAGAGGAATCGGCCCGTCGCATCACGGCGAAAAGCGTTCATGGTGTAGATGCGGGGCGGCCGCCGCATCAGGCGACCCAAGTTGATCCAGTGACGGAAGTAAAGGCCCATGTTATAACCGCAGAAGGGCAGCATGGCCATCGGGTCACGCCGCAGGACGCCGACTTTCCCGGCCGCAGCGGCCGTCGTCTCTGAACCCATGCGAGCCCCCATGAACACGCCGTGCTCCCAGTTGAAGGCCTCGGTGACGAGAGGGATAAGCCGGGAGCGCCGGCCGCCCATGATAATGGCTGAGACCGGCACTCCGTTTGGATTGTCGTATTCCGGAGAGAGCGTCGGACAGTTGGTGAGCGACACCGTGAAGCGGGAGTTCGGATGGGCGACCTTTGTCGTCATGGACCTGTCCCAGGGCCGACCCTGCCAGTCCAAGAGATGTTCGGGCACGGGCCCGTCCAGTCCTTCCCACCAGGGTTCGTTGGTGTCGGTGTTCAGACCGACATTCGTAAAGATTGTTGGGTAGAAGTTCGAGTTCTTGAGCGTCCGGATCATGTTGGGATTGGTCTTCATCGACGTACCCGGCGCGACGCCGAAAAAGCCTGCCTCGGGGTTGATCGCCCACAGCCGGCCGTCGGGTCCGATATTCAGCCAGGCGATGTCGTCTCCGATCGTGTAGACCTTATATTCGGGAAGGGCGGACTCCAGCATGGCCAGGTTGGTTTTGCCGCAGGCGGAAGGGAAGGCGGCGGTGATGTAGGTCACGTTTCCCCGGAGGTCTTCGATTCCGATGATGAGCATGTGCTCAGCCAGCCAGCCCTGTTTGTAGCCCAGCCAGGAGGCAATCCGGAGCGAGAAGCACTTCTTCCCGAGAAGCGCGTTGCCCCCGTAGCCGGAGCCGATGCTCCAGACCAAACCTTCCTCAGGGAAGTGCATGATGTAGCGCTTGTTGGGGTCGAAATCCCCGACCGAGTGGATGCCTTTGACGAAATTGTCGCTCTTTCCGATCTTGTCAACGATGCGCTTGCCGAGACGGGTCATGATCCGCATGCTAACCGCCACGTAGGAGACATCGGTGAGCTGGACGCAGGCCTTGGCATACGGTGAATCCGGATGTCCCATCATGTAGGGGAGGACGTACATCGTCTTGCCGCGCATGGCGCCCCGGGAGAGCCGGGTCATCAGCTCTCTTGCTTCTTTCGGGTCCATCCAGTTGTTGTTGGGTCCGGTCGTCTCCCGGTCCGGGTGGCAGACGAAGGTCAGGTGTTCGGTCCGGGCGACATCGGTCGGATGGCTTCGGTGGAGGTAGGCTTTGGGCCAGAGCCTGTGGTTGAGCTCGCGGAAGACGTCGTGCTGGACGATCCGCTCCTCCCGCATTCCCATTTCGATGATCCGGCGGGCTTCGCCCTCCGATCCGTCGCACCAATAGATGTTTTTCGGCTCGAACAGACGGGCCTGCTCGTCGACCCATTTTTCAAGCGGTGTCGCCATGGTCACCAATTTTACCATAAAGGGGGACGTCCTCCGAGGTGCCACCCTTCAGCCGAGCGGCCGCGAAGCTCTTTGGGCTTCACGGCCAGGCCACTTATCATTATACTGAACCTTCTGGTGCCCAATAACGTAGATGGATATAGGCCGTCGGTTAGAATTGGAATTGATGTTTATTAGTCGCCATCTTCCAATCATCAGGAGGTGAATTGTGACGAGATTTTTTCGTCTTCTGATTCCCTTGCTCTTTTTTGGCTTATCCGGGGCTTCTGCTGAAGCCGCCCTTGATCCCAGCCAGGCCTCGGAAAAAGAATTGGCCGCCCAGATCGATAGGCTTCTATCTGAAATTTATAAGCCCGGACAGCCCGGTGCGGCCGTTCTGGTCAAAAAACACGGGCGCATCATCCTGCGTAAGGGCTATGGCCTGGCCAACCTCGAGCTCAATGTCCCCATCGAGCCGGACACGGTCTTCCGCATCGGGTCAATCACCAAGCAGTTTACCGCCGTGGCCGTCCTGATGCTGGCCGAGGAAGGCAAGCTCTCACTTCAGGATGAGATCACCCGGTTCGTGCCAGACTATCCGACACAGGGGAAAAAGATAACGGTAGAAAACCTGCTCACCCATACCTCGGGGATTAAAAACTATACGAACCTACCAGAGTGGCTGCCGCTCCAGCGTAAGGACATGACTCTCGTGGAGCTCATCGACCTGTTCAAAAACCAGCCCCTGGATTTTGCTCCCGGGGAGTGGTGGAAATACAGCAATTCCGGGTATGTCCTTCTCGGCGCGATCATTGAAAAAGCCTCCGGCCTAACCTACGCCGATTTCCTGGCCCAGCGGATTTTCGGTCCTCTCGGTCTAAAGAACACCTTCTATGACAGTCCCTCCCGCATCATTCCTCGGCGGGCATCCGGCTATGCCAAGGGGAGTGCCGGATTCGAGAATGCCCCTTATCTCAGCATGTCGCAGCCGTATGCGGCGGGTTCTTTGGCCTCTTCTGTGGATGACCTTGCCGCCTGGACGGAATCCCTTCTCTCCGGGAAGCTCCTCAAGAGGGAGACGCTCGAACAGGCCTTTGTCCCCTATAAATTAAAGGACGGAACAAACACGAAATACGGCTACGGCTGGTCCATTTCGGACTATGAAGGCCATCGCCTCATCGAGCACAGCGGGGGAATCCATGGCTTCCTGTCCCATGCTCTGTTTTTCCCGGAAGACGGGATCTTTGTCGCCCTGCTGGCGAACAGCACGGTGATGGAGATGCAGCCGGAGCCTTATGCCTTCAAGACGGGATGTCTGGCCCTGGGAATTCCCTTCAAGGAGCCTGTTCCGGTATCTCTTCCCGAAAAGGAAACCGAACCCTTGATCGGAGTCTATGTCGATAGCCGGGGAGGAGAGGTTATCATCAGGCGCCGGGAGGGGAAGCTCCTCCTTGAGACGGAAGAATTGGGCGAAAGCGAGATCAAGCCGGTCTCCTCTACCGAATTCTTCCTGGTGGACTTTCCCGCGCGTCTGCATTTCCTGAGGGATGAAGGGAAGAAAATTGCCGGGCTTAAGATGAGCGCCAGGATTGGCCCCGACCGTTCCTTTATGAGAACCGACAAGCCGCTGCCGGCCGAACGTCGGGAGATCAAGCTGGACCCCGCTCTTTATGATCAATACGTGGGTGAATACGAGCTCGCTCCCGGCTTCTTAGTCGTCATCACCAAGGAGGACGGAAAACTCATGGGGCAGGCCACGGGACAGCCCAAGGTCGAGCTCTTTCCGGAAGCAGAGACGAAGTTCTTCCTCAAAGTCGTCAACGGACAGGTTGAATTTGTCAAGAGTGAAGACGGCCGGGTGAATGGATTGGTCCTTATTCAGGGCGGCCAAAAGCTTCCCGGAAGAAAGATCAAATAGCGCGGTTATTTCGGGTCGAGCAAAACGCCGCAGAACCCGATGATCGTGGGGTCTTTGCGGTCTTTGACTTTGATGACCAGCTCATCTCCCTTCTGGAATCCCGGGTTGCGGAAATAGAGCTTGGTCCTGACGCCAATGTTGCCGCTCATGGAGAGCTGGTCGGACGGGAGCGCCGCCGTTCCCAGCACGGGGAAGAAATCATAATTCCAGGGATAGTTCCAATGCCTCATCTGAGAGAGGGCCAGCGTGTCCTTACCCAAGCGTTGATAGAGGTCGAAATCTCGGCGGGCGCCCCGGTATTCCTTCCTCAGTTCCTCAACCGAGGGCATCGGGTACTCTTGCCCTTTATAAACCATGACAACGTCGTCCCTGTGGACCGAGATGCTGCCCTGGGAGCTCGAACCCATATAAGCCATAAACATAACGTAGGGGCTGTCCAGCTTTCGGACGGCCAGCGCGGCATCGATGCAGACAACGATCTCCCCTTCGTCGTTATAGAAGAGATGCTGGCCCAGGCCGATGGTCTGGGCATATGCGGCCCCGAGAAAAATCAGCGCGGCCAAAAAAAGGCAGGGTTTTTTCATAGAATCACCTCTATTCCATTCTAGCGTTTCGGTTGAGTCCTGTCCATTTTGTAAAACCCGCCCATCTCATCTAATTAAATCTAGCGAGGAGGCAGACAGGAAATGAGGCAAAAGTTCAATCAAGAAATGATTGACCCGGGGCCTGGGAGTTGAGAGATAATAGGTTTTTCCGGAATCGGAGGAGAAATTTGATAATCAGGAGAATGCTAGCCGTTGTCCTGGCTTTCGGAACCGCGTCCCTTGCCGGGGCGTGCCGGGCAACAACTCCGGAAAAGGGCACGGACCTGATGATCGGCGTCAAGATCTACGCTTATGAGGGTGCTCTGCCGGAGCTTTTCGCCGACTGGCGCTCACTCGCAGTCAACACGGTTTTCGTCAGCCCCGACCTGGCGTCCCAGCAAGGATTCATGGAGCTCGCCCGGAAGGAGGGAATTTCCGTTTTTCTGATCCTGCCCATATTTTATAATCCCGAGGAGCTCAAGAAAGACCCCGGCCTTTACGCAGTGACCGAGCGGGGAGAAAAGGCCAGGGATGAGTGGGTGGAGTTTATCTGCCCGACGCGCGATGACTATCTCAGCCGCCGGATTGAATGGATCAAGACTCTTGTCCGGAACCTCAACCCCGACGGAGTCAGCCTCGATTTTATTCGCTATTTTGTGTTCTGGGAGAAAGTCTATCCGGACCGGACTCCCGGGTCGATCCCCAATAGCTGTTTCGATCAAAGTTGTTTGGACCGGTTCCGGAAAGACACCGGGATCGTCCTCCCCGAGGGTCACGGCGGGACGGCGGAGGTCGCGAAATGGATCCTTTCAAATCACGGCCGCGAATGGGCCGAATGGAAATGCGGGGTTATCACCGGCCTCGTTGCCTCTATCGCCGATGAGGTCAGGGCCATAAAGCCCGGGCTCACTGTGAACATTCACGCGGTCCCCTGGCGTGAGTCGGATTTCGGAGGAGCGATCAGGACGATCGCCGGCCAGGACCTGGAGGCGCTGTCCGGCCCGGCTGACATGGTCTCGCCGATGTGCTACTGGCACATGCTGAAGAGAAGGCCGTCCTGGATTCACGACGTCGTTAGAGATGTCCGTTCCCAGACCAAAGGCCGGGTGGTACCGAGTATCCAAGTCGGCAGCGCTTATATCAGCGACTCGCTCTCGGTTAAGGAGTTCAGAGAAGCGCTTGAACAGGCCTTGCGGCCCCCGTCGATGGGTGTCATATTCTGGAACTGGGATGCCTTGGTCAAGGAGCCAGAGAAAAGAGAGGTCGTCGCCGCTCGCCTTAAAGATCTCATTCGATCATAGGAGGACTGCATGTCGATCTCGAAGAAATGCGTGCTTTTTGGCGTTTTCGTCCTGATGGCCATGATTTCGGTTTCAGCCTGCCGCTCGAAACCGCCGGCAAGGCTGGACTATGATATCCCTCTTGAGGGCGGCTGGTTCATTCGGTCGTCCGCGGAGGTCGGCGAAGACGGCGCCGCGATCTCCGCTCCTCAGGTTGACCTCACGGGCTGGTATCCGACTTCAGTGCCCACAACCGTCCTGGCTGCTCTCGTCAGAAACGGAGAATATCCCGCGCCGTTTTTTGGAAAAAACCTGGAGGGGATACCGCCGGGGAGGTTTGCCGTATCTTGGTGGTACAGGAAAGAGTTCGACCTTCCGGAAGACAAGAGGATCGCAAGCACCCGGCTGGGTTTTGACGGGATCAACTACCGGGCCAATGTTTGGCTGAACGGCCGTCGGGTCGCCTCAAAGGACAAAATCTATGGCTCTTTCCGCACCTTTGAGCTGGATGTCTCCGCAGCCGTCAAGCCGGGTCCCAATGTTCTTGCGGTCGAAGTCTTTCCCCCTCAGCCGGGGGATTTCACAATCGGGTTTGTCGATTGGAACCCCAGGCCGCCGGACGAGAATATGGGCATTTGGCGGCCCGTGACCTTGCGTCGGAGCGGCCCCGTTTCCATAGAGCAGCCGTTCGTAATGAGCAGGGTAAACCTGGAGACCTTGGCCGAAGCCGAACTAACAATAACTGCCGAGGTCGTGAATCACGCCGATAATGCGGTCTCCGGCAGTCTTCAGGCGGAAATCGAGGGCACAGTTTTTAATCAGCGGGTGAAGCTCGAGCCGGGAGAAAAACGGCCCGTTTCTTTCGGCTCTCAGCAGTTCCCGGGGCTCAAAATCCAGGAACCCCGCCTCTGGTGGCCTCATCATCTCGGCGATCCGGAGCTTTACACCCTGAAATTGCGCTTCCTGACCGGAAAGTTCGTCTCGGACGAGGAAACTGTCAGTTTCGGCATCCGGGAAGTCGCCGACTATAAGAATGAACAGGGGCATCGCGGCTTCATGGTCAACGGGCAGAAAGTCCTCATTCGGGGCGGTGGCTGGGTGGACGATCTGTTTCTGGCCGAAGACTCCCGCGTTCTGGAAGCGAAGGTCAAATACACGAAGCATATGAACCTGAACACCATCCGTTTGGAAGGGTTCTGGGGTAGCGGTCCGGAACTTTATAAACTTTGCGACCGCTATGGGATTTTGCTCCTGGCCGGCTGGAGCTGTCACTGGGAATGGGAGCACTATGTCGGAAAGCCCGTCGATGAGTTCGGCGGGGTCATGACGGCCGAAGACATGGACCTCGTGGCCAGGTCATTTCAGGACCAGGTTGTCTTGTGGCGCAATCATCCCAGCGTGCTGGTTTGGGCGCTCGGAAGTGACAAGCTCCCTCGGCCGGAACTTGAGCGTAAGTATAACCAGATCCTTGAGAAATATGACCCCACCCGTCCGGCCTTGATGTCAACCAAGGGTTTGCGCAGTGAAATCAGCGGGGACACGGGCGTTAAAATGAACGGGCCTTACGATTATGTTCCGCCCATCTATTGGTTCGAGGACACAAGAAACGGGGGCGCCTTCGGTTTCAACACCGAGACGGGGCCGGGGCCTCAGCCGCCGCCGCTCGAAAGCTTGAAGAGGATGCTACCGGAAGATAAGCTCTGGCCGATCAACGACCTCTGGGACTATCACTGCGCCCGCGGCGAGTTCAGCAGTCTTGACCGCTATAACGAAGCTCTGAACAAGAGATACGGCCGGGTGAAGGACCTGGAGGATTTCCTGCGCAAAGCCCAGGTGGCGAACTACGAGGCGATGCGGGCAATGTTCGAGGCATTTGCAGCCCACAGACCGGTCTCGACCGGCGTCATCCAGTGGATGCTCAACGCTGCCTGGCCCAAGCTCTACTGGCAGCTTTATGATTATTACTTGATGCCCAACGGCGCCTTCTACGGCGCGAAAAAGGCCTCGCGCCCTGTCCACGTTCTTTACCATCCGGGGAATGAGGGGATATACGTGGTCAACGACCGCCTGAGTCCGCTGAGCGGAGCCCGGGTCCGGGTCCGCTTGTTTGACCTTCACTCCAAAGAAATATTCAATGAAGTGAAGGACGTGGAGCTCGAGCCGAATACGACGTCTCAGGTCACCCGGCTGCCCGCGGTCAAGAGCCTGACTCCGGTTTATTTCCTCGACCTCAAGTTGGCGGATAATGCCGGCGGTCTGGTCGCGGAGAACTTCTACTGGCTCTCCACAAAGAGGGATGTCATGAACTACCCCGCGACCGAATGGTTTGTGACGCCCATTAAGGAATTCGCCGACCTAACCGCTCTGGACAGGCTTCCCAAGGTCGATCTCAAGCTCCTTTCGGCGTTCGAAGTGGAGGGCGGCGATCAGCGGGTTCGGGTGACTTTACATAATCCTTCGGATACTATCGCCTTCTTTGTGAACCTCAGCGTCGTCGGGCGGGAGAGTGGGCGCTCTATCCTCCCGATTTACTGGGACGATAACTATGTGTCGCTTCTCCCGGGGGAGAGCAAAACCCTGAGCGCGATCTTTTCCTCCGTTGATCTTCAGGGCGAGGAGCCGGTCCTGCGGGTGGACGGCTGGAACATAAAGCCGCAGTAATTAAGCTTGAGCACGGAGCTGCTTTTCATGAAGCGAAACATCTTTATCGTTGCCCTGATCTTCCTCATCTTTTTCGTCATCTCCTTCCTGACAAACATCCTGGGCCCGCTCGTCCCAGACATAATCAGGAGCTTCAGCCTGACTCTGACCCTGGCCGGTTTCCTGCCTTTTTCTTTCTTTATCGCCTACGGGGTGATGTCCATCCCGGCCGGGATGCTGGTCGAGCGCTACAAGGAAAAGCGGGTGATGCTGGCGGCCTTCCTGATGGCCCTGGCCGGGGCCCTCTTTTTTGCTTCCGTGCCTCGGTTTTCGGTCGCCCTGACCTCGCTCTTTCTAATCGGGATCGGGATGGCCATGCTCCAGGTGGCCATTAACCCGCTGCTTCGGGTGGCTGGAGGAGAGGAGCATTTTGCCTTCAATTCCGTCTTTGCCCAGCTCATCTTCGGCCTGGCGTCGTTCCTAAGCCCGAAGGTCTATTCGTACCTTGTCCTGAACCTTCCCGGGGAGTCCGGGCGAAGCAACTGGTTTCTTGATGTCTTACGAAAACTCGTTCCGAACAGCCTTCCCTGGGTTTCCTTGTACTGGGTTTTTTCCATAGTAACCCTGGCCATGGTCGTGGTTATGGGAGTCGTCCGTCTGCCAAAGGTGGAGCTCAAAGAGGAAGAACGGGCCGGGGCCTTGGCTGTCTATCGGGGGCTCTTCCGCGAAAAAATCGTCATCCTCTATTTTCTCGGGATTTTCGCTTATGTCGGCACGGAGCAAGGAGTGGCCAACTGGACATCAAAGTTCCTGGCCACATACCACGGGATCGACCCCCAAACCAAGGGTGCCTCGACGGTTTCCCTTTTCTGGGGGCTGATGACTGCGGGCTGCCTCTTGGGCCTTGTCCTGCTGAAGCTTTTCGACAGTCGCCGGATTTTGGTGGGCTTTGCCTCAGCGGCGATTGTCACTCTGAGCTGCGCTCTGTTCGGGTCAGGCTCAATGGCACTCGTCGCCTTTCCCCTTATGGGATTCTGTGCTTCGGTCATGTGGTCGATCATTTTCTCCCTGGCTCTCAATTCGGTGGACAAACATCATGGTTCCTTCTCGGGCATTCTGGTCACCGGGATTATCGGAGGTGCGCTGGTGCCGCTTGTCATCGGCTGGCTGGGTGACCGCCTGGGCCTGCGCTTCGGGATGACATTTCTGTACCTGACTTTGGCCTACATCCTTAGCGTCGGGCTCTGGGCCCGGCCCCTGATCGCCAATGCCACGATCAGTTTGAGAAAGAAAAAAGCGAAGGTTTGATGAGCATGGCCAAGGAAGCGATCATCGGCGTCGATATGGGCGGAACCAAGGTCAGCGTCGGCCGGGTCGAGGGGGGCCGGATCGTCCGGCATGTCTGCGTTGCGGTGAGCGGGCAGGGGACGAAACGGCAAGTCGTCAGAGAAGTCATCGGAGCGGTCGAGCGGGTTTTCGACCCGGAGGTGGCCGGGATTGGATTCGGAGTGCCGAGCGTCGTGGACGTGGAAAGAGGAATCGTCTACGACGTCCAGAACATTCCATCGTGGAAAGAGGTCAGGGTCAAGGAGATTCTGGAGAGGCGCTTCCGCCGGCCCGTCTATGTCAATAACGACGCCAACTGCTTTGCCGTCGGTGAAAAATATTTCGGCAAGGGAGTCAATTATCGGAACATGGTCGGGCTGATCGTCGGCACCGGGCTGGGCGCGGGGATCATCCTCAACGGGAGGCTTTACAGCGGTCCCAACTGCGGCGCCGGAGAGTTCGGCATGGTTCCTTACAAAGAGTCCATCCTGGAGCATTATGCAAGCGGACAATATTTCATCCGGGAGCATGGAGTCAGGGGAGAAGAGGTTCACTCCCGCGCTCAAAAAGGCGACCGGGAAGCCCTCGCTGTCTTTAAGCAGTTCGGGGCTCATCTCGGGGATGCCCTGATGATCATTATGCTGGCCGTGGACCCCGATGCCATCGTTCTGGGGGGCTCCGTCTCCAGGGATTTTGCGTTTTTTGAGAAAGCCATGCGGGAGCGAATGAAAGCTTTTCCCTACCGTAGGATCCTCGAACGGATCGTCATCGAGGTCTCGGAGAGGCCCCAGATAGCCATTTTGGGCGCGGCCGCTCTGTATTACGACGCCCACCCGGGCTAAGCATGCCGCCGGGAAACCTTCAGTGATGAGGATCCCCCCGTTCTTTGTGGCTCCGGCGGATGAGATAATAGCCGACGGCCAGAGCGATCAATATGGCGCCGATTCCTACCAGAGTCAGGCTCGGAAAAACGGAAACGTCAAGAATGATGATCTTTCGGGCGATGGCAATGAGCGCCACCATAAAAACGACTTCCACCCGGATCAGGTGCTCGGCGAGGTAGGTCTTGATTGTCTCCAGGAGTTCGATGCCGATCAAAACCAGCAGGAACAGACCGAAAATGTCCAGGAGGTCCTTGACCTCAAGAAGAAAATAAGGGGGATGCAGGACGTCTTTGATGATGAGGTGGGCCAGGTCGATCGTCGCCAATAGAAGAACAATGGCCATCATGACGGTCAGGGCCCAGACCACGATTCTCTCGAACCACTTGAGATATTTCATTTTTTAGCTCCTTGCCGGAGTCAGCTCCGCCGGGTTTTCTTTCTCCAGCATAAACCGGATGGCGGCCAGAATCAAAAGGTTATAGGCCAACCCCAGGAGGGCCGCGAATTCTTCCCGGTAAAAAATAAAGACCTGAGTGAGAAAGATCGATATCAGGATGGACCGCTCAAACATCTTCAGGGCCAATCGCCGGTTCCGGGCCAGGAAAATGATTCCCAGGAAACTGAAAACAGCGGACAACAGGGTGGAAATGAGTTCGGCCCAGTCGATGAATGACAGGTTTTGCAGCCGCGCGGCAATCCTGTCAAAAATCTCAATGTTCAGGACCTGGTCCCACCCCAGGCCACTGAAGAACACGAGGACAATCACGTAGGCCATGCTGGTCAGAAGCTGGACCAGAAAAAAAATCACGACGCCCAGATGAAACCAGCGAGAGGTGGCGATTCTTCGGTAATGCTCGGCCAGCAGGCCCTTCCATCTTCCGGCTATCCCGAGGGTCCGGGCGGGAGCGGTCGGAAACCCGGCCACGGTTTCTTGCAGGGGCCGGACCAAAGGATGATCGGAGCGGCATCGGCTGAGATAGTGGAGAAGCCTGTCTTTTTTCTCCCGGTCAAGGTCCGGCCAGGCGGTTTCTTCGAGCTCGCGGATCGCATTGATCAGGTATTCCTGGCGGCTGCGATGCCGTCCGGCCTGGATGCTGCGGACGGCGATGAAAATCAGGATGAAGACGACATACATCACGGCCACGGAGGGTTGAAAGAAATAATCGTTGTCATGGGTGAGGAATTTCCCGACCTCGTCGATGAAATACCCGAAGCCCACGCCGCCGACAACGACGGCCAGCCGCTCTCTCCATTTGCCCAGGAAGACGAGGAGGATCAGGATCGAGGCCAACATGAAGAGCCCGCCCCAGAGAACGTGGGCGATGTGCAGTTTCTCTCCCCCCAACTTGGGATAGCCGGTCAATTCGAGGAACGCCCGAATGACCAGGATGGTGGCGACGGCCGTGATCAGGAACGTCTCCAGGTGGCTGCCGGCGTCGAAATTGCGGATGAACAGACGCTCCTTTTTCATGCCTTCTCCTCAAGCCGCCGGGATTCGGGCGCTCTTTTTCCCAGGATTCTCCTGACAGCTTTAAAGATTTCCATTGTGGCCAAAACGGAGAGGGCCAAGCCGAGAAGGATGACCCATTCTTTGGCGGAAACAGGAGAAACCCGTAGGGCCGCCCGCATGAAAGGAACCTGCATGGAGAGAAGATGGAGACCCTGGGCGGCGACCACCCCAAAGACAAGAAGGATGTTTCTGCGGAGAGGCACTCGAAAAGCCGAAGCGTGCTCGGAGCGGCAGTTGAAGACATGCAGGTTTTCAAAAAGGACCATGAGCAGGAGGAGTTTGTTTCGGGCGGCGAACTCTTCCCCTCCAGACTTCAAGAGCCACGACCAGGAGGCGAAGCCGACAAGCCCGATCGTGAGCCCGGAGAGGAGCGTCTGTTGGATCATAAGCGGGTTGAAAATGCCCTCCTTCGGGCGGCGCGGCGGCCGGGCCATGGACCCCGGCTCCCCGGCCTCGAAAGCGAGAGCCACATCCTGGATCCCGTTTGTGACCAGGTTGAGCCAGAGAAGCTGGACGGCGAAAAGAGGAAGGGGCAGGCCAAAAAGGACGGCCAGGGCGAAGAGGATGATCTCCGCCGCCCCGGTGGAAATCAAAAGATAGGTGACCTTGCGGACGTTGTCATAGGCGAAGCGGCCTTCCCGGATTCCGGCCACGATCGAGGCGAAATTGTCATCCGTGACAATCATGGTGGCCGTTTCTTTGGCCACGTCCGTCCCCGACCCCATGGCCACACCGATGTTGGCCTTGCGCAGGGCGGGGGCATCATTGACGCCGTCGCCGGTAACGGCGACAAAGTGACCCGAGTTCACCAGGGAGTCGACGATTTGATATTTTTGAAGAGGGGAGACCCTGGCGAACACGCGGCCGGACGCCACTCTTTTGTTAAAAGCCTCGCCGCCGGCCTGGCCCAATGCCTCCAGGTCCGGCCCGGAAACAACCTCATCCGCGGAGCGGGCAATGCCCAATTCACGGGAAATGGCCAGGGCCGTCGAGGGGTGGTCGCCCGTGATCATGGCCACCTCGACTCCGGCCCGCCGGCATTCCTCCACGGACTGTTTCGCTTCCGGCCGCAGTGGGTCAATAAATCCGACGAGGCCGAGCATGGAGAGAGGCGGGAGGTCGGCCTCCTCCCAGGAGGTTTTTTTCTCTTCGGAGCCCAGCAGGCCGGAAGCGACGGCCAGGATTCGGTACCCCCTCTCCGCCATCCGTCCGGCTTCCTCTTCGATCACGCCCCTGTCGAGAGGAACGGCTCCTTTCTCCGTGTCCATCGTCCGGCAAAAACCGAGGACAGTCTCCACGGCCCCCTTCACGGCCACGGCGGTTTGATCGTCGCTCCTGTAAAAAGCGGCCGCGTACTTTCGCTCGGATTCAAACGGAATCTCTCCGACAGAGGGGGCTTCCTGCCGCACAGAGGCCGGGTCGAGCCCCAGTTTGTAGCCCAGAGAGAGAAGGGCCACATCCATCGTGTCACCGTGGTGGACCCAATTCCCGTTTTCCCGGCGAAGGCTGGCCTCGTTTGAGAGGATAGCCGCCCGGGCGAGTTTCACGAGCCTGGATTGAGCCGGGCCGGGAAGACCGGCCTCTGGAGAGCCGGCGAAGACTTGTCCCTCGCCGGAGTATCCTTCTCCCGAAACGAGGATGCGCTCACCGGAGGGAAGAAAAATCATTTTGACCGTCTGCTGGTTGAGGGTGAGTGTGCCCGTCTTGTCGCTGGCGATCATCGTGCAGCTTCCCAGGCTCTCCACGGAAGCGAGCTTGCGGACGATGACATGGCGTTTGGCCATGCGGGACGCGGCGATGGAAAGCGCCACCGTGAGGGCCACGGGAAGCCCCTCCGGAATGGCCGAAACAGCCAGGGCGACGGCCATGAAAAAAATCTCTGTGAAGGCGAAACCCCTGGAGAGCGTCAACCCGGCGAGCAGGATGCAGGCTCCCAGGATGATGAAGCTGATTTGCCTGGCAAATTCTTCCATCCGGATGAGGAGCGGAGGCTTAGCGGCGTCGGCTGTGGTCACCGCCTCGGCAATGCGGCCGACCTCGGTTCCCGCACCGGTGGCCACAACCAGGCCGGTTCCCCGGCCCGAGGTGACGGTGGATCCGGCGAAGGCCATATTGATCCTCTCGGCCGTTTGAACTTTCTCTTCCAGGACGCCGGTTTTCTTTTCGACGGCCGCCGATTCTCCGGTGAGGAGCGATTCGTCGATGAGCAGGCCCTTGAGCGCGAAGAGCCGGAGGTCGGCCGGGACCTTGTCTCCGGATTCGAGAAGGACGACATCACCCGGGACGAGCTCTTCGGCGGCCACCTGACTTTCGATTCCCTTCCGTCTGACCCTCGTCCGGATTTTGACAAGGCCCTGCAGCGCTGCGGCGCTCCTCTCCGCTTTCCATTCCTGGAGAGTGCCGATCGAGGCGTTGAGAAGAATGACGGCGAAGATAAAGACGGCGTCGGTGACCTCGCCGATTGAAATGGAGACGGCGCCGGCCGCGAGCAGGATGTAAATCAAAGGGCTCAGAAACTGGCGCAGGAAGACCTCGGCCAGGGTGACCGGCTTTTTCACGGGGAGAATATTGCGGCCGAACTCCTGCCTGCGGGCGAGGACTTCCTCGTTGCTTAGGCCCCCGGCCGTGGCCCGGAATTCCCCGAAGACCTCGTCTTCGGAGAGGGCGTGCCAGGCCCTGGCTTGACCTTTTGTTTCGATAACCCGGTTGTTTTTCATCCTGTCAAGGGATCGAGAGCGAACCCGGGGGGTGCAACCTTTATTTTATAAAAAACGCGCCAAATGCCAAGGTGTATTTTGAGGGCCCGGAGAGGGCGGCCCATTCCTTGACTTCAGAGCGGTGGATAAATAGTATCTTCGTTGAAAATGCGGTCCGTCTCTGTGGTGCTGAAGGCGCAAAGGAGGACTGCGCAAGGCCCGGAGCACCGCTACGAGCCTGAGAGGAGGTCAAAATGAAGCGGTTTTGGAGAAGATGCGTCCCTCTGCTGCTTTTTCTCGCTTCCGGACTCACGGGTTTTGCCGATGACGGCTCTTTCGCGCTCAAGGGAGCTACGGTCTATCCCGCATCCTCTCCGAGGATCACCAATGCTACGATTCTTGTAGAGAACGGGAAAATCGCCGCGGTCGGAGCAGAAGTCACGGTCCCTCCCGGAGTCCGGACGATCGATGTCTCCGGCAAAGTCATCATCCCCGGACTCATTGATATTCACTCGCACCTCGGGTTCTTCGATTCCGATATTAACGAATTTCCCCAACCCATCGGGCCCGAGAACCGCGCGCTCGATGCCCTCTACCTCGATTCGCCCGACTGGGCCGAGGCCATAAAAGGCGGTGTTGTGACGCTGGTCACCGGGCCCGGGAGCGGCGAGCGGATCGGCGGCCAATCGATCACGATCAAAACCTACGGCGCCGACCTCAAAAAGAGAATCCTGAAGGAAGCCGGGGAAGTGAAAATGGCCATCAACGCCCGAAACCTCTCTCACGTTCAGGATATCCGAGGCTCCCTCATCAAAGCCCGGGAGTACATGGAAATATGGGACCGGTATGAATCCGGTGACAAGAAGGAGCCTCCGCCCAAGCGCGACCTGGCCATGGAGGCTCTGGTCCGGGTCCTCAAGGGGGAGGAGCGCATCCGCTGCCACGTCCATTTCGCTAATGACATGCTCTCTTTTCTCAAACTCAAGGACGAATTCGGTTTCGGACTGACTTTTGAGCACAGCACCGAGGCCTACAAAATTGCCGACGAAATCGCCAAACGGGGCGTCGGCTGCGTCTGCCTGCCCCTTGTCATGAGGATTCCTCTGAGCGAAGACCTAATGAGGGGGAACGCCGTGCTCGAAAAAGCGGGGGTCAAGATTGCGCTTCACACGGACCACCCTGTCACTCAGGAGAAATGGCTCCGCCTCTGCGCCATCCTGTCCATGCGCTATGGGCTGTCCGAAGAGGGCGCACTGAAGGCGATTACGATCAATCCTGCGGAGCTGGCCATGATTAGCAACCGGATCGGCAGCATCGAAAGGGGAAAGGATGCCGATCTCGTCGTCCTTAACGGCCCCTGGCAGGAACTTCAATCCCGGGTTGACCTTGTCTTCGTAGATGGTGTCTTGGCCTATGACCGGGCCAGAGACGAGAAAAGCCCCCTGGCGGGGAGTCCCAATAGGGAGTGAAATCGATGAACAAAAACAGAAAACGAGTTCGCGGAAGGGTCTGGACCGTTGTTGTTTTTTTGGCCGTGCTCTTTGAGTTTCTAGCCGCGGCGGAAAGGACGGTGGCCATCAAGGGTGGGACTGTCCTGACCATGGCGGGTCAGACAATCCCCAACGGAATTGTCCTGATTAAGGGGGAGAAGATTCAGGCTGTGGGAAGCGACCTCAAAATCCCCCCCGATGCGGTGGTCGTTGATGCCGGCGGAAAATATGTCATGCCCGGGATTGTCGACGCAATGACCTATTACGGCGTCCGTCCTTTCGACCTCAACGATCCCGCGAACCCTGTGACGCCTCAGAACAGGATTATCCAGGCCTACTATCCATTCGGACAGTTCATGATGGGGAAAGGGGGAATCGAGCCGGACAAGGAAATCCTGAGCGGCGGTGTGACGACCGTCTATATCGCTCCTGGAGACCGCCAGGTGATCGGAGGTCAGGGAGCCGTGGTCAAAACCTATGGCCGGAATTTCGACAGCCTCATTCTCCGCGAGCCGGCGGCGATCGATATGGCCCTCGGCGATCCTCCCAAGGCGGCCTTTGGGGAGTCGCAGAAATCTCCTGTGACCCGGATGAGCATCGTGGCGCTCATCCGCAAGAGTCTGGTCGATGCCCAGGAGTATGACCGGGCCCAGAAAGCTTATGACTCCAAGCCGGAGGCGGAAAAAAAGAAAACGCCCAGGCCGCCCCGCGACTTGAATATGGAAGCCCTGGTCAAGCTTCTTCGCCGGGAGATTCCGGCCCGGGTCGAAGCCGACCTCATCGACGACGTCCGTACTGCCATCCGTATTGCCGAGGAATTTAAGTTCGACCTCATTATTGATTCCGGGCTCACCGCTTATCTCGTCAAAGACATATTGGCTCAAAAAAAGATTCCGGT
>Ga0172364_10000528_pt1 | contig 27308 bp, 26 predicted proteins | sample LakKivSesite10cm_FD_114545 | JGI IMG/M metagenome (GOLD analysis project Ga0172364, IMG submission 114545) | Sediment microbial communities from Lake Kivu, Rwanda - Sediment site 10cm | ecosystem: Environmental > Aquatic > Freshwater > Lake > Sediment | place: Rwanda: Western Province, Lake... | reverse complement strand
AAGTTAAAAATGTCGAAGTAGGAATTCATAATACGCAGCGGAGGTTGCCAAGCCAGGTCAAAGGCGCAGGACTGAGGCTCCTGTTCCGCAGGGATTCGTGGGTTCGAATCCCACCCTCCGCACCATTCAAATTCTCAGAATCGAGCATTTTCTGAGCATTTCTTGGCTATAAAGACGATATAAATCCTGATTGGTTTCTGGCATAGAAAATCAATTCGCATGAGGGTTTGAACCCTCGTATTTATTAACAGGGATCATCTACTACATTTTGGTATAAAATTGCCAAGGCACCCAGATACTCAGCGGCGGATAGCTGCCGTTCTTAGCGATGGTAAGCCGAGGTCATTTAGGGAGCTGACAGCACAGACTGGTTTGAATAGCAAACAAGTGGAGGGCGCACTCTATAGACTATGGATAAGGGGAGACGTACTCAGAACCGAGAAACCAATCTACGAGGCTGTCAAGGCTTTTAAGGGGAGAGCTGGTATCAAGAAGAACACAAGAGCCTATCACCTTTACATATATGCAGCCGGAAAGGATTCCCTCAGTTTTCAGGGCTTGCAGTTCATCGCATGCGAAAATTCGGAAAAGCCTGCTGAGACCAAGGCCGAGCTGGTCAGAAGATTTTTTGAAGATAATAGCAGCCAAGCGTTCTACTCGATCGAAGTTCTAGAAGCGTTGAAGGATAGAGGGATTAAGCAGAGGGACGTGATGAACACTATGCGAAGGGCTGAGAGGAAGGGCTTAGTCTACGTTCGAGGATACAGAACTCATGACCAACAGACACCCTTCAAAGAAGGTTATCTTATTACATGGATAGATCCAAACAAGCCGAGGGAGCAGGCGCTTGAGGAAGCCATTCAAAGAACAGAGAAGACTCTGGCCCAGAACGCTTCTACCAGCCCCATAATCCAGAGAGTTCACGTGATAAGAGACATGGTAATTGAGGCGACGAAGCTCAGGGATTTGGCTAGCTTCGAATTCATTCAGAACAAGCTTGGCTGCACAGAGTACGAAGTTGAGGGGGCTTTGAGGAGAACCATGCAACTCTATCCCGACCTGCGAGAACTGAAGCTGTTCAAGGCCTATAGATACTACTACCATGTTTCGCTTCCAGAGGAGGATCTGAAGGCAGCAATTGCAATGAAGGAGAACTATGTGCGTATTTCAAAGGGGAGGATGAATCGTGTAGGCCACAACTGGGAGGCGTGTGTGGAGTGGTTTATAGACAAGTTCACTACAGGCGCTGTTTTCAAGACCCAGAGCCACCGTAGGAATCGTATGGACCCTAGAAGGATAACCCTTCATCTCATTAGAGGAGTCAGCGGTCGGAAGTATAACGCTGAAGTGGACAGGGTTTGGGAGGTCACACCTGGGGTTTTCGCTCAACCTATAACATATATTCTAGAGTGTAAGTGGGGCTTAGTCAGGAAAGAAAATGTAGATGATTTCTTTGAAGTGCTCAGGTGGAGTAAGGAGTTTGGCGTAGATACAACAGATGGAAGACGAGTGAAGCAGGGAATTGTTGCAGTCTTTGCTGGATCTGCATTCAACCCTAAAGAAAGCGTACGATTGAAGGATGAAACAGAAATAAGCTTCGCTTCATACGCAGCGAGGATGAACATACAACTCTTGAAGGCTTCTGATTTCAACGAGAAACTACGAGAGAGAGGAGTTCCAAACACTGTTACAGTTCAAAAGACATGTAGAATAGCTAAGGATGAGAAAGAAGTGCGGGAAGTTTTAGAAGAAATATGGAAAAATTCTGACAAGGGCGATAATATCTTGGCCAAGGCAGCTGAGAAGAATAAGGAAGTTTATGAACTTGAGAAAATGTTAGAAAAGGCATAGAATATGCGCAATTGAAACCAAACATTCAGTTTAACTAGATCATAAAGCGCGATTAGCTTTTTCCTAATAAGGCGAAGAAAGTGACGTGCTTTGACTTCACCGAAAGGACCTACTTTCCTAAATCTTGCTTGATCTGTCGTGAGAGAATAAGATTTTTCCTAGGTTCTAATCCAGAATTATGTCGGATGACTAGTCATGCGAAAAATAGTTCGACGGTCAAGGAGAGCCAGAAAAATCCTTACCGAATTTGAATTAAAAAACGATGAAAAACTGAGAATTCTTGTTGACATTTGGGGGAATATGGAATATGCGAAAAAACTAGGCTATCATGACAATATTCTATACAAGCCTGTATTGGTCAACAAGGATGGGACGCAGAAGGATATCTACAAAAATAGAAAGGGTTTACCTACTCTCGAAGAATTGAAGACCCTTTACCAAGATTGGAAATATAAACTTAAAAGAAGAAACGATATCTCACGCCTAAGAGAAACCGCTACAACATTGTACGAACTGGCAGAAAACTCAACATTTTTTGAACAAAGGCAAGCTCATGTCATCTATCAGTTACTTCGAATAACAGGAGGAGGCCCATCTTTCAAGATTGAGAGGACTAAAGACGTAGATGATCTTGATATAGAGATGATGCCTGTGATTGTTGTCTCCTTTAGGGGAAATTAATCTTTTAGACATATACAGCCATATGTGTATGGCACAAAATTCTTCGAGGCTTTGAAACTTCTAAATGTATATGACCGGGAAATAGAGAGAATTGGAGGCGAATTAAAAAAGGATTTAGCAAGGCAAGCTGGACCAGATGGACCGGTAATCAACCTCAATGTCTTAACAGAATATGTAAATGAACAACTTCAGAAAGTCTTTGAGAAAGAAAATCCTTAATAATAAGATATCGGGCAAGTAAGACGATAAATACTTTGCTAGGAGGTGATTCAATTCCTCTCTACTTTTTCTTCTCTTCTAATGTCGCGCTTCTTAAATTAATCCTCTCCTCTTCATTTCTACGGTTAACACGGTCTTGTGGTCTTTACCATACTTTTCAATAATTCTCAAAATCTCTTTTTTCCTCATTTCAGGATTACTAAGAAGTATTTCAGATGAGCAGCAAAACTCCAACATACCTCCAACCCACTTAAGGCTTTGTCCTTTGCTCAAATAGGCATTTATTATGTTTTGAACGGTGCTTTCTGATTCACGCCTCATATACTCGCCCGAGCCGTTTGTTGTCATGCCTTATCAAATACACAATAGTGATCATCGCCATTAAAGACTTCTTGGTTTAGAAGAAAAAAGGAGATGGATCTAAATATTAAGACCTAACTGCTAGGTGGTTTTTTCATTTGCCTTTCCTTTTTGTAATACCATCTTGGATACTCTCTGTCTCTAAGCGTGTCTTTCATGAATTCGGAATAGTTATTGAAAACGCTGAGAGGGATACCGGCCTCATCTAAGAAATCGTTGAATGTTAGCCCCTTCGGAACTTCTAACGGAATGCCCTTTCTTCTTTGAATGTATTCATGTATGCATTGCCGGCAAAGTTCTGACCAATTTACTTCCGGTAATTTATCCATTTCTTTGGCAAGCTCATCAGGCAGACTTATTGTTAGATTCTTTGTCACAGTCTTCACATATATCACAACATGCTGTGAGAATACTTAAATGTTTGTTTAAGCATTGAGGATAAACATCACTAGCCAAGCATATGAAAATTCACAAGAACTGACGGGTATATCAGTCTCAATCTTTTTAATGTTACTCAGCCTTTAACCGAAGCCTTGCTTTTGTTTCCCTGATCTCTTTGTCCGGGTATATGCCAAGCTTGAGGGCATGTCCACCCTGTCCGAGTCCTCTTGCCCTGCGCAGAAGGAGATGCGAATATCCTGGAGCACAACCTTCCGGCGATGAATATATCTTCCACTCCCCGCTCCTCAGCATCTCAACGACTTCCTTCTCCCTGTCAAGTTCCGATGAGGGCATCTTCGCACTCGGCCCGTAGATCCTCATGTGCCCTTTCCCCTTCCAACGAGGTTTACCACACTTAGCAATCCTAACAGTATCTTATTTGTTTTATTCATGTAAGAACTTCAACTTTGATGGCCATGGGGACTCACGCAATCAGTGTATCCGGGTCAAATACTTCATGGTGAGTTCACGCTTCATAGGAGACACAGGTGTTTTACGATGAGCAGAACATAAATGCCCTTTCCTCATGAAGGCTTACTGGAAGTTTTTCAAACCCCTCAGCCACAACCTTCTCACCCATCTCCTAACGACCTTCACACCATCAGCCATCCGTGAACTATGCATCAACCACATATATCACTAAAAAGACGTAAAGAACGTGTACACGTTAACCCCAAGTAAACAAATCCCGAATAAAAACCATCCATAAGAAACGTCCCACACATATAGAAACCCCAACACACTCAAGGGCAGACCGAGACAAGCAAAGCCAACAAGAGGCACCATAGATTTTCGGTCATTGTCGGTACCGAGCTCGGACCGACTTGGACCAAGGCTTGACCAAGTACATTAGACTAGTCTTAGTTTAAGGTTTATACTAGTATAATTATTGTGGGTTGATACTAGTATAAAGTCAATATTTAGACTAGTCTCATATATTTTCTGATGGGGGCTGTCGATCTATTAATTATTAGATTTTCATGCTGATTAAATTTATTAGGTGATACTTAGTTCCATCCTTCTCGACTTGTCTAAAACTTTGAGATGTAACTATTCAGAAATTTAGAACTGATTATGTGCGTATGAATTAGGTTTATCCCCTGCCTGGCAGGTTTAGCCTCATATTCTATATGGTGCTTTTTTGCTTCTCCAATACCCCATAGATTGGGCCTAGCTTTCGTATTCCGTCTTCGATTCTTCTTCCGTGGGTTATAAAGCTTATATCCTCAAGGGCTAGTCTCTTAGTTTACCGTAATTCCCCTTGTTCATCACATATCGCGCGCATGAATTTTAATATGGCATTATGAATTGACTATTGAATGTGAATATATGTCTAATCGCAAACATATAATTAATGAGATAGTCTCTGGGTGGCTTAGAAAGAAGAAAGGGCGTCCACTTAGAATATTGGAAACCCATCAAGGACTTGGAATCGCTACAAATATGTATAGGCATTACGGGTGTGTGATTTCCTTTGAAAACGATTACAATGTCTATTACCAAATGCGCAGCAAGTTCTTGGATGCGATATCACTAGACCTTTTTCTCCAACAAGGACAAAGTCTTTTGGAGTTTATCGAACTCTGCGGAGTTAGACAGAAATATCCTGTTATTATCCCAGATAAACCTACCGACTCCCGTTTAGGGATAGTCAAGCTATCTGAATATGGATTTAAATTTGATATAGTTGATGTAGACCCTTATGGTTCGCCGCATGAGTTTATTCCGAATACTTTTGATTTGCTTGATGACCGATCCATCCTTCTTATCACAACAGGGGAAATGCATTATGTACGTTTTCGTCCATTACATGCCATGGCTCCTTATGATATTCAAGCGAACAAAAGCTTGAGAACGACCCGGTCTTTTTTCAAGGATGATAATGTATTAGTTATTGGGGCATCAGTTGTCCAAGGCGGTCTAGAAAAGTCCATGGGTGTGTATCCTATTTTCATATACGACTACTATGAAGCTCAATCCGGGGTTCAAAGAATAGGTTTTTGGGTCAGAAAGCAAATCGGTCGAATAAGAAAAATTAGTTTAAAAGATTGCCTATTTTATGATCCTTTATTAGGTACTTACATGATAAGATGTAGCGTTGAAAGAAGAAATGCGAAGGGTACTAAAATATGGCGATTTAACAGAAATTGTCCTGAAGAGGAGATAGAGAATTATATATTGGAATGCTTGGATACCTATATTAATCTCCACTAAGCTTTAAGAGTGAGAGTACTTCATTTATTTACAGGGAAAGCATTTGTCACTTCCATCTTTGCAACTCGAAAAAGTAAATAGGATTCTTATTGACTTTCTTAAAACAGTTGGAAATAAATGCAAGCTTTCAGCTGAAGATTTAAATATCCTGTTCCAATATGAAGTTTTGGAAGTTCTTAGGGAAAAACCCAATTCAATAAAGATTTACATAGGCGAATCAAGGCCTGTTGATTTTGAATTAGATAGTGAAATAAATGAGGTCTTGGGGCAGAATCAAATCGGCAAGACTACTGTTCTATTGTACTTAGCGAATCTGCTAGGATACGATTTCTTTGACGAAGACAACAAAGAATTCCTTAAAGATGAGAAACTTGTTTTACAAGGACAAAAAATCTTTTCAAAGCTTACCGCACGTACGCCAAGCGTTAAGTCGAAGGTTGAAATAACTACTGGCAATTGTTCATTGTCAATTTGGACGGAAAAGGGTGAAATCTGCTTTGAAGTCACCAAAGGAGAAGAACTCCTAACATACAAGCCTTGGGACCTAGCCCTAATGAGTGAAAGGTTCAGAAAAGCCATTAAAGAATATGTTGATGTCCAGTTTATTTCAAAAGGAAGGAATTTTGATGAGCAGCTTCTGCTAGATATTTCAAACGAAATGAGGTTCTATTTATCTAAATTTCATGAAAGAGCAAAATACTTGATGAATAACCTCAACCTCCAACTCGAAGATCTTTCCAAAAGAACCATTGTAAGTGAGGCGGTAAATCTAGAATCGCGAAAACAATCCATTGATGCTGAATTGAAAAAAGTAGATGCAGAGCACATTAGTAATAGGGAAAAATATTCCTATGCTACTTCAAGGTATGAAGGGGCGATTTTTCTTCTGAAAGAGCTTAAAGATTATGATAAGGACGAATCTTTCCTTATGAATAGAAATTACCATCAATTATCAAAAGAACTTGAGAGTGCGAGGAAAAGACTTCAAATATTAAACGAAACAATAGCAAGATCTGAGGAAATTGATGGACGAATCAGGGATCTTAGGAGCGAGTTGAACAGATTAGAGTCAAATCTATCAATGAAACGCCAAACTTACCAAAAAATAAAGGATGAAATTGATAAGTTAATTGTTGGCTTTGGGTCTTACACTAACAAGTTTTTAGATAATAACAATGCTTTCAATTTTTTGAAGATATTGAAGGACTCTGAAATCGACGAAATTTTGCACCTACGAGAATCTGCAGACTCTGAAGCCGAAAAAGCAATTGAGAGCTTATATGAGAACATTGTGCAATATAATCCAGATATTAATATAACTGAGTTTTTAGGAGGAACTATGGGGACTCTTCAGACCAACGTGGAACAGGCAAGAAAAATTATTCGTGACAATAATCTCATACGATCATTAACCGATTCTCTGTTAAAGGTGCTAGGAAAAGAAGGCATCTTAGAATCTGAATTGTATAAAAGATTGAAAGAAAGCATACAAGAACTAGAAAGAAACAAGGAATCTTTAGAGAAGTCCATATCATTCGATCTTGAACAAAAGAAAACAATTAACACTGATCATGACAAGAAGCTACTTGAAGAGACAGTAAAGAAGATTGAGGAATTAGAATTGACCATCCAAAAAATAAAGGAAAAAATGGATAAATTCTCAGAAGCTGAAAAGAATAAAATATCATTATTTGAAAAAATTGCTGCTACATTAAATACTGAGGATCCAAAATCGTTAGTATACTCAAATGATTGGGCTGATAAGCTCTTAGAGTTAAGGAAAAACCTTGAAACTGAAATAACCGATTTACAGCAACTGGATAAAGTTCTCTTGGAGAATAAGGGACAACTGTCTAAAGAAAAGAATATTATAGAAGAAATTCAGGCAAGTCCGGAATTAGGCAAACTAAACGAAAGAATCTCTGGTATTGACAAATTCATAGGAGTGTTGAATACTCTTGATGAAATATTAAGAAACTGTAAAGATCTAAAAAATAAGGAAAAACTACAGAAACAGCTTGATATCCTTTACAAATATGACTTAGACAAAGCCTTTTACCAAGCTATAAATGATATGTTCTTAGAAAGGTGCAAATACTATTTTGAGATAATCGATGAGAATAGTTTTAAAAAAGAAATTATATTTGAGTTCAATTATTTTGACAAATGGTTCGGATACGATGATAAAAAACAGAATATAGATGGACTCAGCGGTGGTACTGCTTCTGTAATGACTGTATTGAGTTTGGCTTCAAAAAAGCCGCTCTCTAAACTAGGCACAATTTTGCTGGTCGATGAATTTCAAGACGTAGCGGAAACTCTTCGGAGGGAAACTTACAAAGAACTTTTGAAAAACGATAGTCTCAGCTTTTCTTTTTTCGTTAGACCAAAGGAAGATACTCCACTAATACTAAAAGCTATTGATATGCGAGGCGAATAACATGGCTGAGAGTGAAGAAACTGTGGTCATTGATCCGAAGTATATTGAATTCATACTTAAGCCGATTTTCAATCGTTGCAAACAACTACTTTCATTGGAAGTTCCAGAAAATATTGAGGAAATCTCAACTGATAAGGAACGAGATATTATAGCTAAATATGAAAAAGAAATAACCAAAATCTATAAACTAACACCAAATCTATTAAGCTTTCAAGAGCTGATTCAAACTTACTGTTCTATGACCAAAATCGTTGATTTGAATAATATAAGAGATGATTTTCTTCAAAAAGTTGATCTCTTCACAAAAGGAGGACTACTAATCAAAATAGAGATGGTTGAGAAAAATATTCAATTAATTCCTGAAACTAAACTACTTATTACACCTTTGGGCATTGCGTTTCTTTTGGTCTACTACTTAGAATCAAAGCTAACCGAGGCAAGTTTAGAATATTATAGTATCCTCTTTCAATCAACTCAACGCTTAGGATTAGCATATAGCTATTTCCTTCGTGAACGCATAATGGATTCTTTGAAACAGTCTAGGATGAACCTAACAAAAAATGAGATCGTTATAGCTCTTCTATTAATTCTTGCTCAGGCAGTTTCTCCAGACCATGCGATCAAATTAAAGAAACCTGCAGATGGCGATCTCTTAGTTCCACTTAGTTATATTGGCAACTATATATTTGGCGATAGGAACCAGCTATTTGCAGATGTAACAAGCGTTGACGGTGCAATAAGGCGGACAACAGGAGCTGGGGCATTAGAAGGCAAAATACATCCATTTTATAAGAAGGAGGACATTGATAAGAAGGGATATCTAGTATTCTTCCAGATAGAAAAAGAAACTGAAGAAGAAATTCTCAATTTCATAATTGGTCAGTTGATGAAAAGTGTTAAGACATTTGAAGAAAGTTACAGGATTCCCTACTCCCAAAAAGTACTTGAGTTAGTTGATAGACACGCTTCAGATAGGAACGTAATATTTCAGGGAAAAACTTACGTTAGAGAAAGCCTATTAGTTAATCCTAACATTTCTGCTACCTATCTACAGATGGTAAAGAGAATCTTCTCAAAGTTCAATAACATTTGATAGGAAATGCAGACTTGGCGCTCAAAAACGTGGATCGATCTAAGTAAAGATACTGAATCAAAAATAAGGGTAGATTGATATAATAGAACGAGAATGGAGAAGAAGGAGGAAGAGTGAATGTCTCAAATGGTAGAACTGCCTCTGGATAAAATCTATGTCGGGGACGCAAATGTGAGAAAGAAAATAGGGGATATCTCAGAACTAACAATGTCAATCAAAATCAAAGGAGTTCTAGAACCAATTATCGTTAGACCTGTAGGGAACAAATTTGAAGTTGTCGTCGGAAGACGACGTTTTGAGGCTTCCAAAGTAGCAGGTCTGAAAAGCATTCCATCTATTGTACGGGACGTATCCAATGGAGAAGCGGTTGCAATGTCTCTTATGGAAAACATCCAACGAGGCAACCTGACGGATGAAGAAGAAATTGAAAGTATGATGAAACTAGTGAAGCTAGACCCAGAAAACTACGGTTCTCAAAAGAAACTGGCTAAAAGTTTAGGGCTAAGTCAAGCAACCATTGACCGAAAGTTTACCGCTTATGAGTTGATTCAAAAACTAAGAGAAAGGGGAAAAGAAGTGATTCTTAAAGGGTCGCCTACCTTAGAAGAACGACAGAGAGGCGAAGCTATTCCAATTGAACATGCTGAGATGATTGAAAGAGCCCTAAGGTCCGAGGAGGTTTCAAAACTCCCAAAAGAGGAACTGGTCGAAAAAGGGGCAGAACTCGCTGCAACGATAGCCCCTCTAACACAGAATGATGCTAGAAAGGTTCTAGACCGCTTTAAAATGTATCCTGAGAAACCTGTAGAAGAAATCAAAGACGAAGCATTGGCAAGACAGACCGGTGTCGCTTTGGAAACTTATCTACCCCCACGACTCGCTAGAGAACTTGATCAAATGGCTGAAGAAAGAAAATTGTCTATGAGTGAAGTTCTGCCAGAAGTGGTTGAAAGAGGACTTAAGGCTGAAAGAGAAATGAAAGAACGGGCCGAAGTTCCAGCTAAGATGATAGATGAAGTGGAGGTAGGGGAGGTTGAATGCCCTAAATGTGGAGCTGTGCTGCGTCTTATCCACTGTGAACCTGGAAAAGCCCATAAAGTCGAGAGGAAAGCAATGTGACTCAAAGATTACAACTCAAGGTTTACCCCGAGTTTAAGAGGGTCTATGGGGGAGGGATAATAAGGTGGTTTGACAAGACTCCCCCAGATATAGTTTGCCCCCATTTTTGGGAACTTAACTGGGCATATGGATGTAGATTCAACTGTGCTTATTGCTACTTGCAGGGAACATTTCATGGAAACAAAAAGCCTTGGCATCGACCGTTAGATCAGGTTTTCACAGTGTTGGATGAATTCTTTAAGGATCAGTGGAACGATCCTCAGATATTAAATAGTGGTGAATTAACAGATTCATTGGTATTTCCTCCTATTATTAGGCAAATATCGGACAAGTTTGAAGAGCAGAGCAAACATAGATTGTTGTTACTTACAAAATCAGCCAACATGAAGCCTCTAGATGATAAACATAGAGGAAGAACCATCTTCAGTTTCAGTTTGAACGCTCATGAAACATGGAAAAGATTAGAACACAAAACGCCTCCACCCGAAGATAGAATCGAGGCTGCGAGAATTGTTAGCGAGACTGGAGATGAAGTGCGAGTAAGAATAGATCCCATTTTCCCAATCCAAGATTGGCAGAAATACTATGAGGATTTAGTTTATCTGTTACTTTCAAGATTACCTAGTGATCCTGAAAGAATCACACTGGGAACCCCAAGAGGACTTGCGAAAACTCGTAGGTTCTCAAAGGATTCATCGTGGTGGAAATTTGCCTTTGAAGACAACCCATCTGAGGATTCTGGTTGGGGGAAGAAAATAGCGTTTCCATTAAGAAGGGAAATTTATCTCTTCTTCTACGATAAACTTTCCACTCTAGGATTTGACAAATCAAAGATTGCAATGTGCAAAGAAACAAAGTCAATGTGGCAGGACTTTGGGCTAGATTATACAAAGTGCAAATGCAATTGTGTTTGGTGATACTATGAGTCTCCTAGAGGTAAAGGCACACTCCCGTAGAAAACACTCAATACTTAGAAAATATCTTGGTGCCTGTAAGGTATTCAGTGACAAGTACCAGAATTTTGCATATATTGACACACATGGAGGAACGGGTGAGGTTATTGACTTCGAGACAAGAAAGCACGATGATGGCTCCGTATTAGTTGCTGCAAAGCTCCAACCAAGTTTTCCATGCTATGTGGTAGAAATAGATCCCAACAACTACAAGTTGCTGCAACAATCGACGCAAAAATACCCTAATGTAACCTTATACTACGGTGACTGTAATGAGAAGATAGACGAGATTTTGAACATCATGCCAAAAGGCAGGAAATTCGTCTTTTGCTTCCTTGATCCTGATAGTTTGATGTATGATGCGTATGACCAGCTAAAATGGGAAACCGTTGAAAAAATAGCAAAGTTCCCCAGAACAGAGGTTTTAATAAACGTCCCTAACTACACGATAATGAGGTGTGCTGGTATTATCAAGGATTATCCGGAAGCACCATTCTCAATAAAAATGGCTAATCACCTCACTAATTTCTACGGTTCAGATAGCTGGAAAAATTTTGATCCAGGCGATTACCGAGGGCTCGCAAGGTTATACATCTCAGAAAGATTAACGGATTACAGATGCAAAGGCGCAGTACTGGTAAGAAGTGTTCAAACGAGAGGACCCCTATATTATTTGGTGTACGGATCAAACTCAGCTAGAGGTGGAGAAATAATGAGGGACATTATGAAAAAAGATTGGGTGGATACAATGGGCATGTATCCCATAACAAGACATGCATACAGGAATGACAGGGATTGGCTTGAGGCAGAATATCCGATTCACAGCTTCATCTTTGAGAATTGAAATGAGATATTCTCCGAAAGCCTCTTCTAGTTCTCCAGAATTCCTATCATAACTCAAAATTAAGTTTTCTCATATTCGCATCCCAAGGGGGCACAACATCCTTTTTTTACATCTCCCTTGTGGAGCTCGATTATTCTATCTAGTCGTACTCCTTTATCTTTGGGGATATACATTAAGTATTTATTGTTTGGTGGGATGGCATCATTTATGATTTTTTCAGTACTAAATCCAATCCTTTCAGCTATCCTAGCTAATAACTTGGCAGTGTTTATTACTTCATGATTGAGCTTAACGTCCCCAACAACAATGAAGCACGCAGAGTTATCTTTCAAGACCCTATACATCTCTTTAAGGCAATCTGTCATGAATCTAATAAATTTTTGTTTTGATTGCGAACTAAAAAGTATTTTATTAATAACATGATAATCGAAACCTAAAAACCATAATCTCAACCAATTGTCCCATGCATAAGTCTGTTTGTTGAAATAAGGCGGAGACGTTAGAATCAAATTAACGGATTTATCTTGGATTTCGAGATGTGCGGCATTAGTCCTATAAACATATCCCTTTACCTTGGGTATTTCATCTTTTAATGACCTTTTTGCTTTTTCCGTCAAACAATAAATAACATTTCTTCGAGGTTTCTTTAATTTATGCAACTTAGCGTATTTCTTTACATATTTGGGCGACATAGAAAATGAATGAGAACAAGGTAATGATAATGAAATCTCCGACGACCCATGAATAATTCCACACATTAGAGCCTTTACGAACATCCCCTCGTCAGAATATTCATCCTTAAGAATTTCCTTGAGTCCAACAACTTGTTTTAACGTATGTGAATGAAAGAAGATCCTAACATCTTCAGATTCTTCTAACAGACTAACATTTCTGATGTCAATCTTATCTTCTATGTTCTGCAGATAAGTTATAATTCTATCTAACGAAACAGGTCGAACCTTTGCGTATGTTAGCACGTAAGCTTCAGGCGCAAGATCGTTTCCGATTCCAATTCTCTCAGACAAACATGCTTCTAGGGGAGCAGTTCCTTTTCCAGAAAACGGATCAAGCACTTTATCTCCTTTTTCAGAAAAATTTTCGATAAAATATCGGGCAAGAGCTGGAGGAAATGAACCCGTTCGTGAACACATCCTATGCAGGCTGTGTACCTCTCTATTTTTGACTGTCTTCCAGATCCTATCCAAAGACGAACTTTCAACATATTTATACGTAAACGGCCACCCTAATGATGTCTATATGATTATTATGAACAGTAATCTTTTAAATTTTGACCAAATATTTAAAAAGAAGCTATACTTTTTCGGGGGAGGTTAGATAAAGCACACAACTTGACGGCCGATCAAGGCGATGAGGCTAAGCAGCTCTTTTGGGTACCCTTTTGATAGACCCTTGTGTGGCTTGTTTCTGTGATAGTTACATTGAAGGCATTTCCAGCTATTTGATTCCAAAGGAAGAAGCTGTTAGCGTGGCATCTCCCGCAACGCAATACCAGAGGTGCACTGTTCGCCCACAATCCGAACACCGCGCATCATACTCTTTTCTGGTTAGAACCTCGGTTCGGTGCAAGCGAAGTAGACTGCCGCACTTGGGGTACGTCACCATGTCATGAAGTGCCTGGCTCAATGCTTCTCCAAACTCTCCTTTCTGGCTCTAGCTAATCTAGAACCCTTGGCAAAGGCTGCGAGTGAAGGTCTAACATAGTTTACCCCCTTACCCTGTCTTTTTCGCCCTTTCTAGCCTAAGAATCGTCTTTTTTATTGGTTAGTCGAAGTTTTCAGTCCTTCTATGAATTTGAAGAATTTCTCTCTTTCCTCCTTCTCATACTTTTCAATGTGGCTCAGGATCGAGACGATAATCTTCCGCCTCTCCTCTCTATCCCACTTGATCAACCAGCCCCGAAGCGAATAACCGAAGTAGAGGCCACCCAGTAAAGATAAGACTACAGGTATAGCGAGCAGCGCGAGCGTCTCCGTGAACACTCCATCCATCCCCATCACGACTTGTAGTTATAATGTGGTCCTATTGGACTACAAAGATTGATAGCCATTGGGATTTTTAGATTTTGTGGTACATTGGTCCACATTTGTGATGCTTTATGACTGGTGAGGAGCTTAGTGTCAGGGTTAGGATGAGCCAGGAGATGATCCAGGCTTTAGACCTTGCCGTGAAGATGGGTGCTGCCATGAACAGGTCGGACCTTATCCGTGCAGCTGTCTCAGAGAAGCTGGAGCGCCTATCCGTCTTCGAGGAGATGAAGAAGAGGCTAAGGAGAGAACTCTGAGGCCCCAATTTCCATTGTATCATTTAGTAGTGAATGGGTTGGAAGTCTTAAACCTCAATTGTTCACCAATCTTTCCTGCAAGACGTTTTTCATTTAGTGTGATTCTTTTGGCCCTCCCTTTGCTTCAAGAACTCTTCTGGGCTTAGAATCGGGCGCGTCAATATAGGTTCCTTTGTTTTTTCGGCCTCTTTTTCCCGGAGTATTGTCATTACAGCGCTTCTGTCGAATCGGAAGGTGAGGGTGAAATCGGTTCCCGTTATTTCTTCGAGTTCTTCGGGTCTGTCAACGTACTGGGATAGCAGGTATGAGAGGGCTGTCCTGACGTGGTCTTTCAGCTCCTCCTCATTCCTGATTTGTACTTCGTGGCTAAGGTTGAAGCTTACGCAGTCCCTATACTCCTTACCGAGAACGTGATTTATGAAAGTTTCTCCCACGAACTTCAGAGACCTCACAGCCAATTGCCAGGTCTCGGCGATTCCTTCAATCAATTCATTCACTAAGATTGGGATTTCTAGGTCGCCTTTTTCACTTAGCACGTAAAGTACTCTCGATCTTTGTCCTGGTTTAGCCACAAGTTCCCTCTTAATGACCCCTCGCTCCTCCATTCCAGGGAGACGTAACTGCAGAGTACGCTTGCTCAGCCGTGTTCTATTCGCCAGTTGACCCCAAGTCTTAGGACCCTCCTTTAAGGCCTCAAGTATCTTGATCTCACTCTCTTTTTTAGCAATCCCAGACAATCGAACTGGCAAAGATAATCACCCGTAAACTTTAGTCTATCAGTAGCCTTATATATTTTACTCTGATAGATACATCTGGGAAAGACCTCTTAGGTGGTTCAGGCTTGGCAAAGAAGCAAGCCGAAATAGGTCCAAGAGTGCGAATCAATACAGTGGTGACTGGTGAGCCTGCCAAATGGCTTTTCGAATGGAAGCGTCGGGGCATCATAAGTAGTTACACCGACGGCGTAATTCAGTCACTACGGGCGTTCAATCAGAAGGTAACAGAGGAGGACTTGAAGCAGGTTCAGCTGAGGAGTTTGAGAGGCGTTGAAGGAGAATATTAAGAGCCTTAAGCCGGGAAGCCATTCTCCAAGTGCTTCCAAAGAAGACTCGGCTCCGGTCTGTCCTATATGTGGGCACCAACTTGTTTGGAAGGAGAGAAATTCCGTGGGCTGGAGATACCCTATAGCGCAGCTTTGGTGTCCAAACTGCAAAAAGTGGCGTAAAGGCTCAGTCAAACTCTATCCACCTCTAAGGAGAATGCCTTCTCAGTAAGCCTTAATCGCCCTGACCTATTCTGGGTAGTCGTCAGTCTTTTTTATCCACCTGAAAAAGATTTTGAGAATGATCTTGTAGGCGTGCTTGGTCCAGTCGGAATAGTTCTTTGGCTCGATTCTCTGTATAACGTTCGCTATGTCCTCTCTTCCGACTTGAGAGAACGATTTTCCCAGTCATTCCGCCAGCCTCTGCGATACATTAAGATATTTTACTATTCTTGCCTTGCTGAGTCCCCGGATAACGCACTCCTGGTAGAAGCCTAGTAACTCCTTCTTGTTCGATTCATCTATGTCAGAATTCTTGATTCTACTTAAATTGTGGCTGTTTCTACTATCATAATTGTATATTCTGTCTTCAAAACTCACATAATCACACTATCTCTAAAGGTCTTATCTGTCAGGGACATCTGATTGTGTCGTAAAGCCTCAGGGGAGTGAACTAGCACAATCACGTGTCCGTTTCATCCAGATAAACTGCCCAAATTCCGTCAATTGCTTCTTAAGTTTGTTTTTAGAAAATAGATTGATTTGTATACTTGAATAGATCATTTCGTGAGTAGAGTCTTACTAAAAAACCCGCATAGACATACCTTGCTCGATCGATCCGATTAATTAACATTGATCTGTTAATTTGATTCCGAGAGTGTCAACGAGAGCAATAAGCTCCCCCGTCCTCCATATCTAGGACCAGTTCACGATTTTGATAGAACCATGGAAAACCTGGCTTGCGAATGTAAATGTTAGTATAGAGCTACCTCTCACTACCCTAATTCGATTTTAAAATTAGCAATAGCTTGGTATTCTGATTCCGAGGGTGTGAAGAAGCATGTGAACCTAAGCCTCCGCGTATGCTTAGACTTATGCCTAAGTGAGCCCCTAGTTAACGTGGTTGAAGATATGGAGAAAATACTGCACTTTGACCTCAAAAGCGAGATTGAGAGTTCTCCTCTGAATCAGTGTCCACTAGACGATCGATCGGAAATAACAGGTTAAATACCTTGGGAAAATAACGTTGGATGAAGATTAAATTTGATTCGATCGATGACTGAGCAGAGAAGCCGTTCTATAGCTTTTAAAAGAAAGTCATTGATATTTACTAAATAGAGATGATGAGGTGAAATCAATGGATGTAAGGTTATACCAGTACGAGTCAGATTGGGACTCAGACCTTACTCTTCCATACTACTACAAGGAGTTTCAGAAATATATCATCAGTGGAACTATCAAACAGGAAGATCTGAGCACTAGACTAACCAAGTTTAAACAAATAGCGACAAAGCATCAGGCCTGCAATATAAATAACGAAGACCTGGAATACCTTTCACTTCAGAATAGTATCTTCTTAAAGAATGCAAAAGAACTTTGGAATGAATCAAAAAGGGTTTCGGATAGAGTCCGTCCCATTCTCGCATACTATGCACATCAGCAATACGCCGCATTCTTCATCTACACACTATTCAGGTATCCAATAACTTCAGCATCTGTTGGACACGGATTATCTATTGAATGGGGAGAAGGAAAGAAACCAAGTGTCAGTGGCATAAAGGTTAAACTACTTGAGAATGGGTTCTTTCGGAGACTTGTGGACACTTTCACAATTATAGGAACTCCGACTGCCTACGGCTCATGGTTACCTTTTGAAGGGAATTTCTGTGAGAACTCTTTGGATTCTAGACTAAAAGTAGGCGAGAAGATTGGTTTACCCTCAATCATGAATTTCAGTTCTGATAATTTTATTAAAGAATATACTGCAAAGTTTTCAATAGCAGGACCATATATTGATCGCCTCCTGACTAACTTCGTACTACTGTTTGTAGCTTCAAACATTGCACGTTATCGTCCTCAGTTATGGGGACAAGTGCTCGCAGGAACTTATGAAGATGATGCAAAGTTTAACAAAATAATCAAAATAGTCTATGATAGGATTTTCTTCAGCGACTCTGCCAAATTCGACACTTTTCACTGTGAAGTATGGCGTCAGTTCAGGTCCTTTAGCTGAGTCTTTCTTGCACAAGCCGACTAGAGGAGATCGATCTATGTTCTTAGGCAACAGAGACCATATGTTTCCCTGTTCGATCGATCCCACACAAGAATGTGTACTTTCAGGAGCCGAATATATTATCGGTCGATTTAATTTTATAGCAATGTTTATTCATGATCAACTCAAAGAGTCTCTTGTGCGTGTAATTAAATCGGTTTTAATAATTATCATTCTACTTTCTATGCCTTCCGCATGTAGCCTTCTGGTTTTTCCTAGTCACTTTTTAGAAATAATGAAAAATCTAAGTGACCCAAAAACGGAGACTGCTATTAAAGCCAATCTTACTAAACCTTTCAATTTTACTGAACTAATCGAATGGGAACACGGGTTTCTAAGGTTTGTACCAATGAATGAGACTTTTGAGAATCGTTCTACTGATCCAATAGATATTTTGCTGAATGGAAAAGGACGGTGCGAAGAGTTCAGCATTCTTTATGTATCCGCTTGTCTAGCTCTTGGCTACCAAGCGAGACTCTTAGTCGCAGTACACTTAAATATTCCTGTACATGTTTGGGCGGAAGTCAAAATCAATGGTTCTTGGATTCATGTCGATCCATCCGACAGTGTATGGAACCAACCTTCTCATTATAAAACATTCACTTGGGGGAACCAAATTGGTACTTTAGTAGATATATATGCTTTTGAAAATGGTACGATTGAAGATAGAACACAATATTACAGGATAATGAATAGTCCTTGATTCAGAATCTTTTCTATAGGTTCAAACTATTCCATGAATCATGCGAAGATCGATCGATAGAATTTTCAGTAGCGGAAGCAGAAGGAGAAAGCAAGAATCGATCGATAGATAGATGGATATTACACTTGCACAACTAAGCCAGATTTGTAAGAGCATATAGACAAACCCTTATGAGATTACATTTCTTACACTTCGGAGTAGCCCCACATATGTTGTATCTATCTTCTGCAGAAAACGACCAAATGAAAACGTCAACAATCCCTGCGGCGTTACCTAGTTCTATCGCCTGCACTTGATAACCATTTAAAAATTTAGTACAAAATCTAGTTAAAGCATCTTGAAGGTCGCTTTTTTCCAGATGATCGCTTTTTTCATTTCTGCTACAAGCATGATATATTCCAGTTCTAATGATAAATCTCATCTCATGTCTATCTATAGGTATTCTATCCCAGTGTCCAAAATCTCTGAGGTAATTATCTCTTCCCTTTTCACCTAATACTTCAGTTTTCCCTTTTTTCGCCAAATCATACAGTTTATCTGTGAAATCCTTTAGAGTTGGGTATGCAAGAAGTTGATCTATGTTCTTTTTTCTCCGATTGCCCACTAACGCAATCAAATCCTCTATTGCCGAGGAAGTTCTGAACTCATCGTTATACTTCGAAACAAAGGAATCTATTCCACTATCTAGGCCTTCAGGTTTCTTTAAACGCCAACTATTTGTTCTTATAGCTACAATTATAAATTTCAGTGCTTCAACTGAGTTATGATCTTTTTCAATGAGGATTTTGTTATTTTGAATATGCTGCAGATCATCAATAACCTTTTGGGCATAGGTACCCCTTAGCATCCAGTCAATCGTGTTTTTGAACTCGCCGCTGAATTTACTTATGTTAAATTTCATTTCGTCCCATCTCACACAGATCGATCGATCACTTTAATAAAGCAATATCAGCCAATGTGCCTTTTTCTTCCCAATCTATAATTTGCCAATTAGTCCTTTTGATTTCCTTAAAAGTACATTCTCTAATAGGATCGCGCAGTATCCATACCTTTCCATCATCTCTTATTATGTAGATGAAGTATTTCTTCCCCAATCTCCTAGCTGATGCACATTCGTTATCCGTCAATGTTACCAGCAAACTTAGTCTCCGGCCCTTTACCTCAATATATCTGGTTTCGCCAGTTATCGAGTTAGTGGAGAGTATGTCATATCCAACTGCCAGATTTGAAACATCCTTGGGATTTCGATTCTGGGATCGTTCATATTCTATAGCCTTGTCCATCGCCCAGGATGACGATTCTGCAATTGCTTCTTGGGAAGGTACTTGCCTGAGAGGAGTATTTGACCTCTCTAGAACTAACTCCTCAGAGAATGCAAACCATAATGCACTCTGTACATCAAGAAAGGATTCAAACTGCATTACTTCTCTGATTTCATCAAAGATCATGCAACAAGTTAGATAGAAACGTGTCCTAGTTGACAATGAAGCATTGCTATTATTGTATGTTTGCATCGCGTGACTTCCCGCAAGTCTTAGTTGCTGGCCATCCATATGATTCAGTAGAACTTTGTCCATGAATCCTTTGCCATTTGAAGTGGCAACAAACGGATATTCTTCAGGTTCCCATTTGCATAACAACTGCGAGGCAGACCAAATACCAATACCATTCAGCTTAAGTAGTTCATCGAAACTTTTAGGAAACGACTGCGCATATTTGAAGAGTAGCCTAAGTTTCAGGTTGAAAGATCTCAGACTGTTTTTTTCATAGATATTTCTGTTAAATGCTCTGTTTCCCATGCCAAGTTGTAAGTATGAGAAAAGCATTCTAACTTGCTCCTTGCTCAAATCGTTTCCTTCAAGAAATCCCGAATCCTCTACTATCCTGTGAACACCAAGATGTCCATCAAAGCATCTTTTCCTCTGTTCGTTCCAATTGCTTTCATTCTCAGCTTTATGTTTCCACCTCTCAAGAGTCGATGCTTGACTCTCATCTAAATAAAGAAGCCTCATTCCGTCTTATATCAGATGGCGATTATTTTGTTGATAAAGTTTCGCTAAACGATCAGAACAATTGCGCGCGTCAAATTCCCAATGCTTATATAAAGTCTTATTAGAAGAAACTTTAACAGGTTTCACTATGGAGCAGCCAAGACCCTACCTCAGTGGTGAAAACATTGGCGATACATACTTGGAGGCATTGCAGCTCCTGGTTGGGAGAAAGTACATGTCTCAGCACTTGACACTAAGCATTCTTCAACCTCTTTTTAACACAACGGGTCAAGAGACTCCCCGCGGTCTCGATGTAGATACATGGTCGTCGACTCTAAATCTAGGTAGTGTTTATCAACGTTTCTGTAGCTTTCTATTCTCCAGGAAAACGGGTACAGGAGAAAGTTCGGGCAAAGCTTGGATAAATGACAGAATAAGAGCCCTAGTCGATGATCAGGGTTTCTACCATAAGAGACTGGCAAATCAACTTACGATGGTGGAAAAGCGCCTCAACATTAGAAACAGGAAAGGTGAGAGAATGCATGGAAGTTCGACAAACGCTCTCATCTGTCAGACTTTTCAATTTGAGGACCTGAGAAAAGCCTGTAAGCCCCGACCAAATACTGGAGGGTTGCCCTGCCTAGTGATGTTGGACTTCAAACCAAAAAGAGACAAGCTTAATCTCATGGCAGTTTTCAGGAGTCAATTCTTTGACACGAAGGCTTATGGAAACCTTATCTCACTGGCCATTCTGTTGCACCAGATCAGCCAGAAGACCGGATACCAAACAGGCTCTATCCTTTCTACTGCCAATAATGTGACATTTGACGATCGCAAACAAATCAAGCAACTCTATAAACATTTACGAACTAGCTAAGATCGACCGTGGAGTAAGTATCTAGTCGATATACCGACTTCTGTCCAGTTCGCGCGAGCGATTATACCAACTCTTCAAGGATCAAGAGATGAAGCCCAAGGTAAAGCCAGGTGATGGCGAGTATTAACACCTATTCCTGTTCTCTTTTGCTGTGGACATAGATTGTATGTAATCCGGTGAGAAGAAGGGAGAGTGGGAAGGCTATGAGAATGAACCTGAAGACGAATAGGCCGAGGAGCAGAAGGATCAGGACGAGGGCGAAGACTAGGATAATCATGTTGGGATCAAAGCTCTTCCTTAGAACCTGTAGACTATTTCCCTGAGGGATATATTACGCGCTTGGTGAGGAAGGCACAAGGTTGTTCTCTATTCCCAAGCATCATCTCCCAAGGATTCCATTGAACATGAATCAGGTCTAGGAGTGCTCGACTCAAATTTGTACGGGTCTTCCTAAGCTAAATCGTTGTATAGAATAGGGAGAAGCGTCCACTAGGAATACTGAGCACCTCAACTTCTCTTTCTTCAGGATCATGCAAAACGTAATACTCACCAATTCTGACTATGCGAAATCCAAATTGGCATCTGCTCAATTCAGACTCAAGTTTTCGCCAAGTAAAACTTGGTATTACACCAGAGGCAAGATGATCTCTGTAGATTCTCTTTGCTTTTTTGGGAATAGAATGTGTTTCTACAAACCATGTATTATTGAGGATCAAGTAAGAGGATCCTTGGAATTCCTGGCGTCTGTCTTGATCCATTTTTTGATGTGTTTTGTAATCAGGGAAAACGTAAAACGCACAATTTCTGGGATAGCTCAGTAGAGTATTATGTTGTTTCCCATAGACTGAAAAATAGTCTAGAACCTTTCCTTGTTGATGTCTATACGCTTTGAATTGTAGAGCTAGAATCTTGTTAAAGCCGGGCAGGGCAACATCAAACCCAACATACTTTTCTAGATACTGGCTTGGACAAACCGCAATACAAGGCTTCTTCTTTGTCCAACGGCTAACTAAGATCTCATGCAGTATATTGACGAGGCAGGAAGTCTCAGTAACCGAGCTAAGAAGATTAGCGGCCACATTCTTAAACTGATTCTTTGGCTTTTAAATTTGTTTTATGTTTAACTGTATTAATTGTTATACTTTCATACTTTTAGAAAGTAATTGTCAATCAGTTAACGGCATGATTCGTTGCTTCCTAGCTTCGTTAATGCTGATCCACTTCGCTTCAGTTTTCTTCTTTTCGTAGGTATCATTTCCAATTCGGATGGATTCTTCAAATGCTGCTGAATCAGTCACGGTAGTCTCCAAGACAAAGAAGGAATCCAGACCTGGCCATACTCTTACTGCTATTAGTGAGTGACCTGCCCGAGGTAGAAGGATGATCGATGTATCCAGCATGATAGCTTCAAAACAGGAGGCGAAAAGAACCGTGGCATCTATGCAGTTCCCACCTTTAAACCGTAGTGTTTCGGATGGTCTCTTGACTCGTTGAGAAATTCCTGGGGAAAAGCTTATTGGAGTACTTACATAAACAAAACCGTTTTGCTGGACAGTTTCGTATATTGCTTTCATCTGATATTGCACTATCTCTTGATGTGTGATCGGGGTTATTATATATAGGGAAATTCCAACAGTCTTACTTGAAATGGATGAAAAATGATTGTCGAAAAGAAGATAGTAATCGTTCTCAAGGGGAGCTGAGTAATCGATCGTGTGACCACTCTTAACCCTCGGCATGGTAAAATAAGAATAACTTTGAGTCGCAATAGCTCGTTCAAACTCAATTATACCATCAGGATCTAACAGAGCAAAGTTTACGTCATTTCCAGATCCTCCATAGACTTTGGTAACAATACCACTAACTCTGCATTCCCGCCTCAAGTGCAGTTTCTGTATGTAGTGACTTCCGGGAGAAATAGTGAATTCTTGCTTCATCTCAGACACATGTTGGGTTTCTTGGTATCCAAGTAGACCTCCAACCGCTTTAGCGATGGGGTTCTTAGCACTTTCATGTATGATTTTTTGGATTTCATCATTCCTCGGAGTTACCCAGGCGGCGATCAACTGACTGAGATCTTCGTCGATTTCACCTCTTCTCATAGACCAAATCATATCATCTTTAGCTAAAACTCGAACAATTTTGGTGTCTGAATACTGCCTTAATTCACCTAAGGCGTCCACATAGGAACATTTTATCTCGAAACTGACATTTTTCTCTTCATAGCTATATAGTTTATCTTGCGAAAGTGGAAGGATAAGTTCCAAGGATGCTCGACTATTGGGTTTGATTTTTTCACATGAGGATGCAGTCCAATCCGAAACATCCTGGACTCTAATCTTAGCTTCAAAATCCTTTATCGGTTTGTTCCAAGGGTTGTTAACTGTGACGGTTGCTGTAGGTATTCTCTTTTCTACAAGAAATTGATACTGAGCAGGAGCAATAGGGTTTATTACATCCCATTCTATGGAGGGAGAGCCCTCAACCTTCTTCCTGAGTAATTTCCTAAAGGCCTTTTTCATGAAATCCATCTTCCTTTCTCCTCAGATTCATTATTTATGAATGCTCTATAAAATCTGATGGGAGATCTTGAGAGGTCAGGTAAGCGGCCACGGAAGCTGAATATGCTCTTGGAGAACCCTGAGGTCTACGAAGCCTTCGTTGAGACTCTGCGGAAACTGAAAGAGAAGAAGTGAGGGAAAATAGAAGATTGGGATAAAAGAGTTTTCTTCCCTTAGCTGCCCGTTCTGATTTCCTCAGGGATCTACATCTTCAACGCTTGTTGTGTGCTCAACCTATGTATCTACATTTCCGCTGCTTTTTTCCAATTTGGTGGATACTTTGGGCGTGAATTCTTTATTTCTTTCTAGTACATAAAGAGAAGTCAAGTGGGTGACTGAGGTTTTTCTCTATTTTTAGATGAGAGGTAAATGGTCTTTCCTTCCCAGTTGCAAGCCACTCCTTGATGTTTTCTAGGACTTCAAAGCAGGCCTCTTCAGCAGACTCAGCCCTCAGCATTTCTACCAGTTTTGGGTAGGAGATTACTATGAGGTAATCAAGTTTGTACCGATCCCCCTCAGCGATCTGGCATACGACCGCCTCTTCGGTAGACTCCATAGCTTTCACATCTATCTCTGAGATGAGGTTTGGGAATGCGCTTTGAAGTTCTTGAAGCCAGTCTAGTATGAGTCGTTCAGAGATACTAAAGTCCTCGGCAAACCGCCTAATATATCGATTCTCTATCTTTCCACCATAACGATCTCCGTATGGTGTTAGATCTAGCAGAAGGTCTAATTTTGATTTTAAGAATCTGATAAACTTTTGGCAAGACTGCAAATAGCTGTGTAATTCATAACTACCTATTTCTGCAGAAAGCTTCTCTAATGTCTCTGGGGCTGCCACCAAAGTGTCCTCGGTAAAGCCCGATACAGTATGAGTCCAACTCGGAGCGACTAAGCCCAGGTTCAAAAGTTTCTCCTTGATGGTACTAATGGACTTATGCGTCCCCGGTGGAAGGATAGTTCTCTCTTCAACTTGTGAGCGGAAGCATGGAGGGATGAAGCCCATGTATTTGACAACTTGAAAGAAGGGAACCGTTATGTCCCATATTCCTGTTTCCCCACTTAATACTCGCTTTCCGATGAGGTGACCTACTATACCCCTCTCTCTTTCTGGTAGCCTCGAAAGGGCCTCAGTCAGCTCCCCTATTCTTCTATCTAGAGTTCCAAGATGAATCTCCTTCGCAACAGAAAAACCAGCATCAGTGAGTCGTGCCAGTTTTACGCGGCAGGTCTTGGCTTTATGATCGGAGAGGGTATCTTCGTTGCATTTCGAAACCTGTATCAATCTGATATCTGGAGCTGATAGAAACTCCAAGTTGGGGATTATGGATGGAGGTATGCTTTTTAGCCCCATTTGAGTGCCCACGTAGCAGTGTAAAAGCGTCTCCTCTATTGATCTGATGGTATCTGTATCAACTCCACGTTTGACTAGAATCTCTTTCCACTTCTGCCACGCAAGCACCCTACCAGTTCTTGGCATCGGTAAAAGTTCAAAGTCGAGCTTCTCAACAAACTGCCAAAATAGAGATAGGAACGAAGTGGCCTCTTTATCCGTCCAGGACTCGCCCCAAAGTCTTGTAGTTAAGGGATCGTTGATGGTAACTACGATGCCCTTAAACTCTAGCGGTTTTTTTCGCCATCCCCAGACCAACCACTCCTCTCGAACTATTACTTGAAATCTGTTGTCTCTAAGCCATTTGCTTATGCCTGAGACCAAATTTTCCCGGGCTGTTCGTACGCTTTGGAATGACCTTTCGTCTGTTTTAAGGCTGAAAGGATAATAACCGCTCACAATTTCATTCGCAATCTCAGGTGCGACTCCAAAGTATTTTGAAAGCTTAGATATTTCCTTATGGATTTTTCTATGAGAATCATATAGTTCATCTCTTAGACTATCCGAGATGGCTGCCTCTTGGAGACCTAGATCTATAGTTTCTCGAAGAATACTAGCGAAGATGTTTCGAATTTTATACTCTGTAATGTAATTTTCCATCTTATCCGCTTTGTCTCCCACAAGTTTTTGTGGAAATTCATATTCATGCTTCAAATCTTGGATCATTGATCTAATGGAGTCGGTAAACTTTTTGAGTCTCCTCTCAGCATCCTTCGTTAACACTTCTCTGTACGTTTGTAGGTCCACTAATCTTCGAATTGAATCAAGTGCCCCGTCTCTTGTTTCCTCCTCTTCAAGTAGTTTCTCTAAGTGTTCGACTGCTCCTTTGTCTCCATATCTCCCAAGCAACTCAATTGCTGTATACTGGACATCTTCATGGGGATACGAGAGCATATCAATCAATGCCTTAAATGATTTTTCATCCTTGATCCCGGCAAGTATTCTCAAAGCCTTACACATACCGATATCATCGTCCTTTTCCTTCATTTCTTTCAGGTAGTTCAACGTTGGAACCAAGGCGGGTAAGCCGATTTTTTGTAATGCGAGTATCGGTTGTTCATACTCATGTAAAAATGGAAATGATTCCCCGAAAACCTCACTAGAAAATGCCTCAATTATGGGCTAGACAGCCCTGGGATCCTGTATCTCTCCCAAAACCTTGATAGCGTATAGACACGAATACTTCGAGGTATCCTTCAACAGTTCAAGGAGAGGCTCAACGGCATCTCGACCAATCTTGACTAACGCATCCATATCTTCCTTAGGCTCTTCTGGCGACTCCTCATATTCATCAGCCCGTTTTTTATCATTTACCCGAAGTTCGCAAATCAGTCTCTCAATTAGCTTAGCCCTTTCCTCCACCATTTACTGACACATAATATAGTAAAACAAGATGAGAATAAATACTTTAAGACGTTCGAATTAAGCCTAAAACTTATTCTGTGCCGCCCCATTTCATAGGTTCGAACCATTACGTCTTTATGTGAATACTTAGTAACCTTATATCTCCCTTCGTTTTTAATGTCGTAAGCCCCTCACGCGCGCCCTGCTAAAGGCAGAAATGGCTTCATGGAGGATACTTTAACATTCTCAATGTTTATGGAGAATTAGTGATTTTAAAACTCAGATTCTAGAGCTTGAGGATCGTCAACATCTTAGCTGCTAACTCTCTGTTCATCTGATAGGTTTGAGATCAGGATCTCTTCATTGTTTGGTGTCTTTACGAAGCAGCGTCAAAATATTCTCATATAAAGGCAGGTTCGCCTTAAAGACTATCGTTTGACTCAACTACTCTCATTCGGAGCACTAACCAGTAGATTTGATTAATTTCATTATATCTTCGCCAAGATTTATCTTTCCTGTACCACCACAAAACGCGCAATTCTCCATCTTGATCTGGGGAGAAATGATGCCTTCGCTTCTAATATATTGTCTTTGGGTCACTACTCCTT
>Ga0172364_10000527_pt1 | contig 27322 bp, 22 predicted proteins | sample LakKivSesite10cm_FD_114545 | JGI IMG/M metagenome (GOLD analysis project Ga0172364, IMG submission 114545) | Sediment microbial communities from Lake Kivu, Rwanda - Sediment site 10cm | ecosystem: Environmental > Aquatic > Freshwater > Lake > Sediment | place: Rwanda: Western Province, Lake... | reverse complement strand
GCGGCGCGAGCAGCCATTGTCCCAAAAGTAATAATTTGCGCCACGCGATTATCTCCATATTTACTTCTTAAATACTGAATTACTTCATCACGGCGGGTATCGGCAAAATCCATATCAATATCGGGCATCTGGATTCGTTCAGGATTTAAAAATCGTTCAAAAAGAAGTTTGTATTTTAAGGGATTAATATCGGTAATATTTAACAAATAAGCCACTAGTGAACCAGCTGCTGAGCCTCGTCCCGGCCCAACAACAATGTCATTTATTTTAGCCCAATTAACAAAATCTTGAACAATTAAAAAGTAAGAAGCGAATCCTGTTTTTTCAATCACCCCTAATTCATAATTCAAACGTTCTGTTATTTCTGGTGTGATTTTAGAATATCTTTTTGATAAATTTTTTTCACACAACTTTCTTAAATAAGATTCTGGTGTTTCGCCCAATGGAACCTCAAAGTAGGGGAAAAGTATCTTTCCAAATTCCAGTTCAATATTACATTTATCAACAATTAGCTGTGTATTACTAATTGCTTCAGGAAAATCAAAAAATAATTCTTCTATAGTTTGTTGTGGACATAAAGAAAAGTCATCAGCACTTAAAGTGAGTCGGTCTTCTTCGGATATTTTATTACCGGTTTGAACCGCTAGTAAAATATCATGTGCTTCAGCATCTTCGGGTTTTAAATAATGCGTATCATAAGTGGCCACAGCGGGTATGCCAAATTTTTTACTTAATCTAATCAGTTGTTCTTTAATGATTTTTGATTCTTCGATTTTTGGATGATAATTAATTTCCAAATAAAAATCTTCGCCAAAAATTTTTTGATATTCTTTTATTTTTTCTTCGGCTTCATCTAATTGGTTGGCTAAAATTTTTTTGGGAATTTCTCCGGCCAAACAACCGGAAAGTGCAATTAAACCATCTTTATATTCCTGAAGCAATTCTTTATCTACGCGCGGTTTATAATAAAATCCTTCAAGATGCGCCCGAGTAATGAGTTTCATTAAATTTTTATAACCCTGAAAATTTTTAGCCAGAAGTGTTAGGTGGTAATTTTTACTATCAATTTTTGGCCTTTTTTGAAAGCGATTTTCCAGCGCTACATAAACTTCCGCGCCTAAAATTGGCTTAATGCCATTAGCCGTAGCAACTTTGTAAAATTCCGGAATGCCATACATTGTGCCGTGATCGGTTAAGGCCAAAGAATCAAAACCTAATTCTTTGGCGCGATTAACTAATTCATCAATTTTTATCAGACCATCCAAAAGAGAATAATGACTATGAACATGTAAATGAGTGAACTTTGCCATACAAAAATCTTTATTAAATTTTAACATAAAAAAAGTTTAAATGAAAATTTTTTATTCATTTTTACCTAAAATTAAAAAAGACCCCTTAAGAGGGGTCATATAGATTGATAGAGAAGTGAGAACGGCATTCGGGGCAATAATACCCCAGCCGTTTTCCAAATAATAAATCATCATCTTCTCGGCTTTCTCGGCAAAATTCTGCAGGAACTCTGACTTTTTCCAAGAGAAAATTATGACAGTTTGGACATGGTATTCGCCCTTCCACAAAAATCAACCTTTTCTTTTTTTTCATTAACTAACCTCCTATAAAATTTTTAAAGCCTGCTGCCTCTAATTTTAGAGATTAAATTAAATTAAACTTTTGTCAAGAAAGTTTATTCACTCATATCTTAATGATTCAATCGGTGATTTTTTTGCCGCTTTTCTGGCTGGATAAAGTCCAAAAATTAAACCGATTAAAGCTGAAGTAAATAATCCCAAAAACATGGCGCTAAAAGGAAAAGTAAATTGCCAATTAACCGAAAGTAATTTACTTAAAATGAGCGAAGAAATTAATGAGTTGGTTGCGCCGAAAATAACACCGATAATGCCACCGGTCATAGTTAAGAAAATGGCCTCGAATAAAAATTGTAAAAGTATTTCTTTTGGTGTGGCGCCAACGGCTTTGCGCAAACCGATCTCTTTTGTTCGCTCGGTAACCGAAACAAGCATTATATTCATTATACCCACACCGCCGACAATTAGAGAAATAGCAGCCACTGCAGCCAAAAAATATTTTAAAGCATTGGTAACGGTCTGGGTTTGTTTAATTGCTTCTTTTTGGGTTTGAATGTAAAAATCATCTTTTTCGGGATCGGTAATATTATGAGATTCTCTGAGCGTTTGTTTGATATCTTCAACAGTGACATCAACATTTTCTTCTTTGTCTACCTCAATAGCAATTCGGTGATAATATTTTATTCCAAAAAGATTTTGCTGAGCGCTCGAATAGGGGATAATAATTAAATCATCAAAATTAACAAAAGTGCCTTGACCTTTTTGGCCTATAACTCCAACAATGCGGAATAGCTGTTTTTTTATTTTTATTTTTTGTCCGAGAGCGTTTTCATTTTCGCCGAATAATTGTTCTTTAATTCTGGCGCCGATTACGGCGACGTTAGCATAAGATTTTACATCGTCTTCACTAAAAGGTTCGCCTTCTTCAAGGGTGATATTGTAAATTTCATTAAAGTATTCAGAAACACCCAAAATAGTGGCACGATAAGTTTGATTGTCAAATGAGGTTAATTCATTGCCAAAAACAATTGGCATAATGCGAGTTAAATGGGGTACGTTGTTTTTGTTTTTGAGCGCCTCTACATCCTTCAATTTGAGCGAGTCAGAAAAAATAGAAAGGATGTCCGTAAAGCCTTTTGGTTGGCGACCGGGCAAAACAGCAATTACTTTTGAGCCCAATCCTTGCATTTGAGCTAAAATTAAATTTTGCGCTCCTTGTCCAATAGACATTACCATCATAATGGCCGTGATGCCAATAACGATTCCTAAAATGGTTAATAAAGAACGAGAACGATTTGTTTTTAATCCGATTAAAGCAATTTTTGTTAGCGATTTTATCTTCATATTTATTTAATAAATTTTGTTGCGTCTATTCGTTCTAAATTTTTAATATCCGACTGAATTTCACCATCAAACAATTTAATAATTCTTTCAGCACATTGTGACGTGTAAGTTTCATGAGTAATCAAAACAATTGTTCGACCTTCATTATTTAGTTCCTGAAGAATTGCCATAATTTGTTGACCAGCCTTACTATCTAAATTGCCGGTTGGTTCGTCGGCAAAAATTACTAAAGGATTAGCAATAAGCGCTCGGGCAATGGCGACGCGTTGTTGTTCGCCGCCGGATAATTGATTAGGGAAATGGTGTATACGATGAGAAAGCTCCACTTTTACTAAGGCATTATAAATTAATTGAGACCATTCCTTTTCTGGGATGTCTGAATAAATAAGGGGGAGTTTAACATTTTCAAAAACAGTGGTTTTGGGAAGCAAATTAAATTGTTGAAAAACAAAACCCATTTTTTTATTACGGATTTTTGCCATTTCCTCTTCAGAATAGTCATAAATAGAACGGTTTTCAAAGAAATACCTGCCAGCGGTTGGTTTATCCAGAAAACCTAAAATATGAAGCAATGTTGATTTACCCGAGCCTGATGGTCCGGTAATTGCTAAAAATTCGCCGGAGTTAATTTCTAACGAAATATCTCTGATAGCAATAGTTTCCGTACCATCGTCGCAATACTTCTTTTCTAAATTATTAACTTTTATCAAAGCCATAATTATTTGCCGGAAACAATAATAGTTTCGCCTTCATTTAATCCTTCAATAATTTCAATCATAGCATTTTCGCCGACAATGCCGGTTTTAACTTTTCTTTCTTCGAGTGTTTTTGTTTTTTTATGCCAAACGCGAACCACCCGTTCATTTTCTAAATTTAACACCGCTCGCCTTGGGATCATTAAAACATTTTCTTTGTGTTGAGTAATGATATCTAAATTAACCGACATGCCGGTTTTAATTTCGTCATTTAATGGGTTAATGAACTCTAATTTTACTTTATAAGTTGGCACGCCTTCTATCAAAGTAGCGGCCGGATCAATATGAATAACTTTGGCTTCGAAAATTTTATTCGGACCGTAGGCATCAAGCGTTATTTTGGCTATGTTGTCGAGTTTAATTTTGGCAATATCTATTTCCGAAATCAGTGTTTCAATTTCAAATTGATTATTGGAGATTAAAGAGGCGACTGGCACATTCGGTGCTACCATTTGCCCAATTTGTAAATCAAAATTGGAAACTATGCCGTCAAAAGGAGTTTTGAGATAACAATCGCTAATTTTATTTTGAGCATCCTCTAAACTATTTTGCCATTGCTGTACCGATAATTCCTGATTATTGATGTCAAAAGGATAATTAATTAATGCATCCTTTTGATTATTAATTTGGGTGCGCAGGATTAAAAGATTTTGAAGATATGAGTCAATCGTCTGAGAGTAAGAAGTAAGACGCTGAAAGTGATTGCTAATGGTTGTTTGTTTATTATGAACGAGATTATTTTGAACGAGATAATTGTTAAGATACAAAATCGGGTCATAGCCTAATTTGATTAAATCCACCATTTTTACTAAAAGCGAATAGCCGGTTTCAATAGCACTAAAACGTTCTTCGCCGCTGCCGCGCTGAGCAATTTGATAAGCTTCAATAGCACGGGTGATTAATGATTTGATTTCATTATAGAGCATTTCGCTTCTGGCTGGTGTTTGAAGAAAATTTAAATTGTAATCAGAATAATAGTTGATATTATTTTTACCGCCTTCAGATAAATCATTTTCAAAATAAATACTGCGGATATTTTCTAAAAGAGTCGGTGCTTGCTGATAAAAGGAAGATAGAAGAATTAAAGCATCTTCATAATATTTATTTAAACTATCTTCGCGTAGTAATTGTTGATATTGATTTTTTAATTTTTCCAAAAAATTTTTGGCGCTGGCAAAATTTATCTCTGCATTTCTAAGATTTTGTTCTAAATCCGAACATTCTATTTTGGCAAGTATCTCATTGGTTTTAGCTTGTTTTCCAACCGTCGCATTTAAATAAACAATTCGGCCGGCTTTTTTGAAAGATAAATCAATTGTTTGGGCGGCTTTAACGCGACCAGTAGTACTAACAATTTCGGTTAGATTGCCCCTCTCAACGGTAGCATATTGATAATTGTTTTTATTTTTCGAAATGGCAATCTGGTAGATTATTAGCGCAATAAAAATTAGGCCAATAATTAAGGGGATAAAAACCCTTGGTTTTTTAATTTTTGCAAAATTAATTTTTACCATATTTTCAATTATAAATAGTTTATTTATTAAAAGCAATTTGCCCTTGATTTTTTACTTTTTTCTTCCTAAAATAAAAAATATTCCGGTGTAGCTCAACGGTAGAGCGGCTCCCTGTTAAGGAGACGGTTGTAGGTTCGAATCCTACCACCGGAGCAGAATTTAATCCACAAATCCAAGAAACGAAACCTGTCATAACGAGTTGCCCGCCGCCTCAGGCGGCGGGCAGGAAAACCCGTCGGCTCGCGGGTAAAAATTATTTTTCCCTTATAAAATTTCAAAAATAATTTATAAAAATTGATTTCGTTATAAAGAAAAATATTCTGTTTTAGAATACGAGAAATTTTAACGAATTTGCCATTCGATTTAATTTTTTATAGAATAATTAAATATGGAAAACAAAAACCGAATTTCACGGAATGTAAAGACGATGGGATGGGCGAGTTTTTTTAATGATATTGCTTCGGAAATGATTGCGCCTTTGGTTCCGATTTTTTTAACGACGGTTTTGGGAGCGCCAGTAGCAATTGTTGGTTTAATTGAAGGCATTGCCGATTCAACCTCGAGTATTTTAAGAGTTATTTCTGGATGGTTATCTGATAAGTTTAAAAAAAGGAAAATTTTTGTTGTGGTTGGTTATTCATTATCTACTTTGGGAAAATTTCTTTTAAGTTTAGCAGTCGTTTGGCCTTTGGTTTTGTTTGCGCGATTTTTAGATAAATTTGGGAAAGGCACACGCACTTCAGCTCGCGATGCTTTAATTACCGAAAGTTCTGAAGTTGAAAACAGAGGCAGATCCTTTGGTTTTCATCGGATGATGGATACGTTAGGGGCGGTTTTTGGTCCCATTCTCGCATTATTATTGTTAACTATTTTTAATAATAATTTTCGTTCCGTTTTTCTTTTAGCGGTTATTCCCGCTATTGCTGGTATAATCATTCTTGTTTTGTTTGTTAAAGAGACAAAAAATAACCATTCAAATGGTTTGATATTAAAAAAAATTCATTGGCGCAATCTCAGCCCATCTTTTAAAATATTCTTGATTATTAGTATTATTTTCGCGCTCGGTAATAGTTCCGAGGCTTTTTTGGTTTTGCGTGCGCGCAGTTTTGGTTTGTCGGTTATTTTGGTGATTTTTGCTTACACTCTTTTTAATATTTTTTACGCCCTTTTTTCTTATCCAGCAGGAATTTTGAGTGATAAAATTGGCCAAAGAAAAATTTTGTTTATTAGTTTTTTATGGTTTGGTGTTGTTTATTTGTTATTTGGATTAATTAATCGTTCTTTTTATATTTGGTTGCTTTTTCCTTTATACGGAATTTTTATGGCATTAAATGAAGGAGTGGGGAAGGCTTATATCTCTAACTTAGTACCATCAGAGCAAAGTGGTACAGCGTTTGGAATTTATCAAACGAGTATTGGTTTATGTGCATTTTTTGCTTCCTGGTGGGCTGGTTTGTTGTGGGTTTATATTGGTGTTAGAGCGCCTTTTGTTTTCGGTTCTACTCTGGCCTTAATTGCGGCTGTTTCATTTTTGTTTTTAGAAAAAACAAAAAAGTTAGTACCGAGTAATAAATAAATATAATTTTTTATATAAATTAAATGAAGCAAGATTTAAAATATCGATATTACTTAATTTTGGCTATATTTTTATAAATGCTATAATTATAACAAGGAAAAGGTCGGGTTAATAAATCTAAGATGGCTAATTTTGTTATAAAAAAATCTGGTGAAAAAGAGCCTTTTGATCCGATGAAAATAGAAGCAGCAATTAGAGCGGCAGCGAGTGAAGCAAATTTAACGGATGAGAAAATTGAAAGCTTAGTAAATCGAGTGACTGCTATTATTATTGAAATGGCAACCCAAAAAGATGAAATTGCCACTTCAGAAATTAAAGATCGAATTCTGAAAGAATTAGATGTATTAGAACCGAGCGTGGCTGAAGCGTGGAGAAGATTTGAGGGGGCGAAAGAAAAGCAAGCGGGATAATCTTATAATTTATAAAATTATTTATGGGAAAGAAATGGTTAATTATGCCATTTATTTTGGTGGTGATGTTTGTTATTTTTTTGCTGATTAATATCAATAAACCCAAACCAAAGAGCGATTATTTTATTAATCAAACAAATATGAAAATTTCAAGTCCGGCTTTTCAAAACAATGAAACAATTCCAGCGCGTTATACCTGCGACAGCGATAATATTAATCCGCCGCTTTATTTTGAAGATGTTCCCGAAGGAACAAAGAGTTTAGTTTTAATTGTTGATGATCCCGATGCGCCGAGCAGTACTTTTTTACATTGGCTTGTTTTCAATATTCCGCCAGAAACAAAGTTGATTGAAGAAAATTCAGTGCCGCTAGGAGCTAAATTGGGGAAAAATGATTTTGGAAAAATTGGTTATGGCGGGCCCTGTCCGCCTTATGGCATCCACCGTTATTATTTTAAACTTTACGCCTTAAATAAAGAATTGGATTTAGCTGAGGGGAGTTTGCTTTCTGAAGTGTTAGCGGCGATGAAAAATAATGTTTTGGGAGAAAGTTATTTAATTGGTTTATATAAACATCAATAAACTAACTTGGAGAGCAATATGAAGCTGATAAAACTTGAATTTAGTGAGTTTACTACAAAAAGCATTGAAGATACTTTAAAAGAATTAAAAACCTCCCTGAGTGGTTTAAGCAATAAAGAAGCCGAAGCGCGCTTATTACAATTTGGTTTTAATGAAATACCCTCAAAAAAACGAGAATGGTTTGAAATTTTATTTTCTCAATTTAAATCATCGTTTGTTTATCTTTTGTTGATTGCCGGTTTTATCGCTTTTGTTATTGGTGAAGTAATTGATGCTTTGTGTATTTTATTTTTCATTTTTATCAATGTTGTTCTTAGTTTTATTCAAGAATATCGAGCTGAAAAAACAATGCAAATTTTAAAAACTTTTTTGCCCGAAATAGTAAGAGTGATGAGAAACGGAGAATTGTTAATAATAAATAAAAAATATTTGGTGCCGGGTGATATTATTGAATTAAAAGCAGGAGATATTATTTCAGCTGATGCAAGAATTATTGAAGCAAAAAATTTACTCGTTGATGAAAATATTTTAACCGGTGAATCGAAAAGCATATCCAAACATAAAAATCCTTTAATACAACCGACTAAACAAATTTTTGAAGCAGAAAATATTCTTTTTTCCGGAACAACTATCATAAATGGCGAAGCAAAGGCAGTAGTGATAAACAACATTAAAAATTCGGTTATTGGTAAAATCTCAAAATTGGTGACGACTATTGAAAAAAAGAGTGTTTATGAAAAGGAATTGATAGATTTTTCCAAGTTAATTTTTAAAATGGTCCTTATTTTTATTGTTTCTGTTTTTTTCTTGCGCTTATTAACAAATCGAGAAAATATTTTGGATTACCTTATTTTTTGTGTTGCTTTGATCGTTAGTATTTTACCCGAAGCTTTGCCGACGGTTGTGGTTTTTTCTTTGTCTCAAGGGGCTATTAAATTAGCAAAGAAAAAAGTAGTCGTAAAGCGCTTAGCTGCTATTGAAGCGCTGGGAAATATTAAAATTCTTTGCTCGGATAAAACCGGCACTTTAACTGAAAATAAAATGTTTTTAGAAGAAATTATTGCTGGAGATAAAGAGAAGATTCTTTTTTATTCCGTTCTTTCGACCGACTATCTTAAAACAAAAATTATCGATAATTCATTTGATAAAGCTATTTTGGAAAAAGTTGATAAGCAATTTTTGGAAAACATTGAGAGTTTTAAATTAAAAGCAGAAAACCCCTTCGATTTAACGCGATTAATCAATTCCACAATAGTAGAAAATAGTGAAAATAAGAAGTTGTTGATTGTTAAGGGTGCGCCGGAAAAAATTTTTGAAAAAACCGTTAAAATTGAGGGCAATTTTTCTTTATTGGAAATTCAGGAAAAAATGAAAGAATGTGGAATGCAAGGAAAAAGAATTTTAGCGCTTGCTTATCGGGAATTAAAAAGCGATGAAGATATTAAAAATATCACAGATTTAGAAAATAACTTAATTCTTTTAGGTCTTTTGGTTTTTGTTGATCCATTAAAGAAAACAGCAAAAAAAACAATTCAAACAGCTAAGAAATTAGGCGTACGTGTGAAGTTAATTACCGGTGATAGTAGGGAAGTAGCGGGATATATCGGACATCAAATAGGTTTAATTAAATCATTCAATGAAGTAATCGCTGGCAAGGAATTAGAGCAATTATCCGAAGAAGAATTTGCTAAAAAATGCGAAGAAATAAATGTTTTTGCGAGAATTTCGCCGGAGATGAAATACAAAATCATTGAGAGTTTACAAAAGAAGTATGAGGTTGGTTTTTTGGGAGAAGGAATTAATGATGCGCCAGCATTAAAAATTGCCAATGTGGCGATTGCTGTTAATACAGCAGCTGATATTTCTCGTGAAGTAGCTGATATTATTCTTTTGGAAAATGATTTAAAGGTAATTATTGAAGGAATCGAAAATGGAAGAAAAATTTTTGCTAATCTGAATAAATATATTAAAACCACTCTCGCTTCCAATTTTGGTAACTTTTATTCTATTGCCATCATTTCTCTTTTTGTTCCCTTTCTGCCGATGCTTCCTATCCAAATTTTGTTAGTTAATTTATTATCCGATTTTCCAATGATTGCTATTGCTACTGATAAGGTTGATGCCGAAGAATTAAAGAGGCCAAAAAATTACCAAATGAACCAGATACTGCCTTTAATTTTTAGGTTGGCTTTAATTAGCACAATTTTTGACTTTATCTTTTTTGGTATTTTTTTCCATTCAGGCGAAAAAAATCTGCAAACTTTGTGGTTTGTTGAAAGTATTTTAACCGAATTAGTTTTAATATTTTGTATTCGGACCGCCAAAAAATTTTATCAGGCCATCAGACCTTCTTATCCTTTGATTGTTCTAGGAGGAGCGGCTTTATTAATAACTATCGCTTTGCCTTTTGCTAATTTTGGAATGGATATTCTGCATTTTCAAAAGCCAACAATGACGAATATAATTTTGGTAGTATTCCTGGTTATTTTGTATTTCTTGGCGAGCGAAGCTACAAAGTTAAAATTTTTTAAAAAACACCCGGTCAATCAGAATTAAAGATTTATCCCGTGGATAACTTTGATTGATTTTCAAATAATGTATTATAATAGATAATAAACGAAGAAAGCGATAAAATAAAGTTGGTGGTCTGGATGCTCAAATTGTTTAGATCGAATAGTAATCGTCCTAAACAAACAGTATCCCCGATTATATATAAATGATACTACAAACTCCTTCATTGTTAATCTTTAACATTAAACCATTTTTATTTATTCTTTCTATTTTAGCATTTTTATTAGATTTAATTTTTGCAGCTTTCTTTTTTATTAAATATCTCAAAAATCAACGACAAAATAAATTTTTATTGTTTGCTTCCTTGGCGCTATTTTTTATTTATTGGATAAGATTACCTTTTGCTTTAAATTTAATTGGATTTTCTTTTGTTATTGAAAATTTTTATTTATTTTTTGCTGTTTTTTTGCCGTTTTATATTATAGCGCTCATATTTATTATTTTGGCATTGCAATATTTATGCCCTCAATTATGTAAAAAAAGAATTAATATCTTTTTTTGTAGCTGGGCAATCGTTGCTTTAATCTCAGCGGCATATTACTTTTTTTCTTATAAAGGTTTGTTTGTGAATTATATGCCAGTAAAAACACTTTATTATGTTTTTGTTTTCCCAGCCAGAGTGGTTATTTTCTTGTTGCTTTTACGAACATTTTTTGGTAAAGATATGTCATTAACCAAAATACAAAAAATCGGTTTATTTAGTTTATTTTTGAATAATTTTTTGGGTGCTGCTGTTAATTATTTCAACTACGCCGTTATGTTAAATGTACCACCGCAATTTTGGTTTTTGCCGGTGGCCGGTTATTCAATAGCTTATATTTGGGAATTTTTTAATTCCATACTGCTAATTGGCGGATTTCTGCTCATTGCTAAAGATTTTAAAAATGATTTAAATCAGATAAAATATTAAATTTAGTATTTGAAAATTAAATAGATGGTGATTAATTTTATGCTATAATAAATTTACTGTAGCGCATTTTTATTAAAACAAAAATAAAATTTAGGTTTTTAGTAAATAAATTTTATGGTTCGAGGAAAATTTTTAATTCGAAAAAAAGTAAAAAATTGGTCCGCTTTCGTTGCTAGACATAGTTTCGCTCTTGATTTGGAAGAAGGAGTGTTTACTTGGAGCGACCCTCGGAAAATTGCTCTTTCTTTAAAGAAATCAGCGGAAGAAAGTTTAAGAAGAAAAGGAACGCCGTTTCAATCAGCAATGTCAATGCTGAATTTTTATATTAATCGCGCCGGAAAAAAATTAAAACCAGAACGGCAAAAAATTTTAGAACAAGCAAAAATTGAATTGAGAAAGTTATTTAATAGACAATAAAAAAGCATTATCCTTTATTTATTTTGTGATTTTGGCGAATAATAGAAAATGACGTTTGAGAATTTTTCTATTAAAAACGCCGATGGAGCCGCTATTAACAATTTATATTTAATGAGGTGTCTTATTAGTTGGAAGTTTAAAAATCTTTAAAAAAGGAGGTGAGGCCAGTGAACAAACAACCAAAATTTATTTTTAAAGACTCATTTTTTCATCCAGAAAGAGGATTAAGGAGAAAAGCCATTGCTTTTCCAATTGCCTTAATTCTCCATATTATTTTTGTTACAGCTGCAATTATTGCCCCACTTTTAATAACAGACCAGAATTTGCCCAAGGTAGAAGTTTACAGTGCTTTTTTAGCGCCGCCACCGCCACCCCCTCCGCCTCCGCCACCGCCAGCTAAAAAAAGAACAACAACTAGTAGAACCATAAAAGCTGTTCAAGCAGCTCCTTCTATTGAACCAGGAAAGTTGGTGGCGCCGATTGAAATTCCGGAGCAAATTGGTCAAGAGAGAATATCTGATATCGGTATTGAAGGTGGAGTCGAAGGCGGCGTTGAAGGCGGCGTTATCGGTGGAGTGCTCGGCGGCGTAGTCGGTGGAGTTATTGGCGGAGTTGTCGGTGAAGTTGAGGAACCAGTCAGAGCAATTGGCGAGATAAAACAGCCAAAATTAATAAGAAAAGTAGAGCCGGTTTATCCAGAAATTGCCCGTCAGGCACGGGTTGAAGGCATTGTTATTTTAGAAGCAGTTACAGATGTCTATGGACGTGTTCAATCGGTTAAAGTGCTCAGGTCAATTCCTTTACTCGATCAGGCGGCCATTGATGCTGTCAAACAATGGATTTATGAGCCGATGATTATCAACGGCCGCCCACGCGGAGTTGTTTTCACGGTCACCATAACATTTAAATTAAAATAAGCAGGCATCTCAAATGCCTGTTTATTTAATATTTAAAAGCCTTTTTGCTAAAAATTATTGGAATAATCTGGTATAATTAAAAATGTCGAACAAATACAAAGACTTTTTGTGTTATGAAAGAAAAAAACAAAAATTGGCACGCTTTAAACAAAGAGGAGGTTTTTGAAATTTTAAAGACAAACGCTGAGGGGCTAACAAACAAGGAGGTTCAAGAAAGAAAAAAAATATACGGACCGAATAAATTAATAGAAGTTAAAAAGTCATCCATAGTAAAATTATTTTTTAAACAATTTAAAAGTCCGCTGATTTATATTTTGTTAATCGGCGGCAGCATCACTTTAATTTTAAAAGATTTTACTGATAGTATTGTTATTTTCGGAATAATCATCATCAATGCTTTTATAGGGTTTTTCCAGGAACAAAAAACTAACCAAATTTTTAAACAGCTGCAGAGCTATCTAAAAACGACTGCCAAAGTAAAGCGGGATGGATTAATTAAAGAAGTTGATGCCGAAGAGTTGGTACCGGGCGATATTGTTATTTTAGAGTCTGGTCAATTGGTTTCCGCTGATGGTCGTTTAATAGAAGTTAATAATTTAAAAATTAATGAATCAATTTTAACCGGTGAATGGTTGTCAAAAACCGCCACCTCAGAAATTTTACCAATAGAAACACCTTTAGCGGATAGAGATAACATGGCTTATCGTGGTACATTAGTTGAAGGAGGGACAGGGGCAATGATTGTTGTGGCAACGGGGCAGGAGGCTGAGTTTGGAAAACTTGGAGTTGTCTTGCAGGAAATTAAAAAAGACAAAACACCTTTCCAAAAGAAAGTAGAACAATTTAGTAAATTTTTAACCTTTTTTATTACGTTGTTTGTTTTTTGTATTTTTGTTTTTGGTTTATTAACAGGTCGGAGCTTCATTGAAATTTTAACTGTTTCTGTAGCAACTGCTGTTGCTGCTATTCCTGAGGGTTTGCCTTTAGCAGTGACAGTAATTTTTGTTTTGGGAATGAGAGAAATTTTAAAGAGGCGCGGTTTGGTAAAAAATATTATTGCCGCTGAAGTTTTAGGTTCAACTTCTGTTATTTGTACCGATAAAACAGGTACTTTAACCAAGGCCTTAATGCAAGTAGCCGGTATTTATACGGCAACGAGAAGTCTATTTGGAGAGAATTTAAAAAAACACAATTTTTTAAAAATTAATGGTCAAGCATCTGAATTGGCTGTATTAAAAACTGCTATTTTAGCATGTGATTCTTTTGTTGAAAATCCGGAAGACCCAATGCGTCAATGGTCAATAAAAGGTCGACCTGTTGAAAAAGCCATTGTTGAGCTGGGCTATGAAGTAGGCATTAAAAAACATGAATTAGAAAACAAACACCCTCGTTTAGATGAATTAGTTTTTAGTTCGGATTATAAATATTCAGCGGTTATCAATCAATTTGATAAACAAGAATTAATGATTAGTTTTTTGGGCGCTCCAGAAAGACTTTTAGAATTATCACCCTATTTATTTTATGATGGACAAATTAAAAAAATGACCGAAGAGGAAAGAAATAAGATGCTAAAATTAATTGAAGATCTAACGCTTGAGGGTTTGAGATTGATTGGAGTTGCTTATTGCGATTTAAGTAGTAAAGATTATAGTGAAAGAGAAAAAGAAATACAAAGTGAAAATTCAGAAAAATATTTTAAAGAAAAGTTATTAGAAAATGGAGTGTTTTTAGGCGTAATAGCATTAAAAGACCCTATTAGAGAAGACGTAATCGATGCCATTCAAAAATGTAAATCAGCTGGAATGAGAGTTGTTTTGGTAACAGGCGACCACAAAAACACAGCTCTTTCGGTGGCTAAGGAAATAGGATTAGAAATTAAACCTTCCGAAATTATCGAAGGCAAAGAACTGATGCAAATTAGCGAAGAAGATTTTATTAAAAAAATTAATCAAATTAATTTATATGCTCGCGTTGAACCGTTACAAAAATTAAAAATAATAGAAGCTTTACAGAAAAAAGAAGAAGTCGTAGCAATGACGGGAGATGGTGTAAATGATGCGCCGGCTTTAAAAAAATCCGATATCGGCGTTGTTTTAGGTTCGGGAACTGATATTGCTAAAGAAGCAGCCGACCTTATTTTGTTAGATAACAGCTTTTCCATTATTGTTTTAGCTGTCGAAGAAGGGCGTCACATTATTGATAATATCCGAAAAACCATTACTTATTTATTGACTGGTGGATTTACGGAATTGATTTTAGTTGGGTTGTCGGTTGTTTTTGGTTTTCCACTACCTGTTTTATCCGGCCAAATTTTATGGAAAAACTTTATTGAATCTACGCCACCATCTTTGTCATTGGCGCTTGAGCCAAAAGAAGAAAAAATTATGGAACGAAAACCAGAGGATTCCAGATTGCCATTGTTAAACAAAGAAATAAGGTTCATCGTCTTTGTAGTCGGAATGTTAACAAATCTTATACTCTTCTTACTCTTCTATTATTTGGTCAAAATTGATTATCCAATTGAAAGAATCAGAACAATAATGTTTGTTGGTTTAGCAATTGATTCATTCTTTTTTGTTTTTAGCTGCAAAAACTTACGCAAAAATATTTGGCAATATAACCCATTTAATAATAAACATTTAAATTTTGCCATTATATTTGGATTTTTAGGATTGATAGCGGCAATTTATATGCCCATTTTTAATTGGCTTTTAAAAACAGAGCCGTTAAATTTAATTGAATGGGTTATTTTATTGAATTTTGGTTTCTTAAATTTAGTATTAATTGAAACAAGTAAATATTATTTTATCAGGAAAGTATTAATAAATTAAATAATATTAGACCAAACATTAAAAAGAAAATTGTTAATCCAAGAAGCAGAAAAAATAACAATTAAAACTAATATTCCATTAGCAATAAGAAGAGGGTATTGAATTTTGATGCGAATAAAAATTTTAAGAATTAAAGCCAAGAGTATTATTATTGCTAGAATCATCAAGATTTTATTAATTGTTGCTTTTGGGTTGCTAATTATTTTTTGCAGGAAGGGATAAACTAACGTCTTATACCCCACTTGCGTTAAAGAGGCTTCCAGCGTTGGATTTAATGCCATTATTTTTGAGGGGGTTGGTTGAGTTTGAGAAATGGGAGTAAATTGGGGCGTTGGAATCGCTGGTGATTTAGAAGCGATATTTTCAGTTGGTATTTGTTTTGATGGGGTTGTTTCTAATTTGGAAGAGGATAGAGGAGCAATTTTTTTGGGTGTGCCAAACATCTGAACAATAAAAATTGCTGGTTGATTTTGGTAATTTCCTTTAGCGATGCCAATGCCGATTTCTGTAAAATTAGGATTCAAGATGTTTTGTCGATGAGATTCAGAATTTAACCAAGCATTAACAACTTCTTCGGAATCAGTAAAATTAATAGCTAGATTTTCACCGGCATATAAATAATCATAGCCAACCTTTTTAAACCAATCCCAAGGAGTGATATTCTCGGGTGAATTATGACTAAAGTATCCTTTTTGAGCCATGTCGTTCGCTTTTAATTGAGCTGCCTGAGAAAGAAGCGGATTAATTTTCAATTGGGAAAGAGAAGAATTTAAGCGATTGACATTGGTTAAATTCACAATGCTTTGGCTTATTAAATTAGCCAAAAAATTGGAGGAGGGGATGAGATAATAACCGGTTATAAAAAATAAATTTTCCAAAGCAATAATGCTAACAAAGATTAAAATAATAATTTTGGGCCGAAGAAAATAGGGCTGAAATTGATTTTCAAAATGGGGGATAAAATAATAAAATAGTTTTCGAATGGCTGGATTGTTCATAAAAGTAAGCTGAAGAGGCGATATATTAAATTATAACATATTTTAAATTAACTGACAATAAGAAAATGGCTTGTCAATTTTTTATTTGTGGTTATAATAATATAAAATAAAACAACAAAAAGTCGGCTAAGTCTTGTAGTTGAATATGAAAAATAGAATAATAACCTTTATTTTAATTGGTTTTTTAACAGCCGGCATAGGAATTATTCAAGCTCAGCAATCTTCGGAGACACCGACCCCGACTTCATCTCCAACAACCCCTAGTCCTACAATTATCGCAACTATTAATCCAATCCCTCAACTTATTCTGCCCAACATTAAAAATATTGACGCGAAAGATTTAAGACAATCATTAAGTATTAATGAAATTAAAGGAAGATTTATCTGTAAAATAGTTGGTGGCTGCCCAAATGTTGAAAATAAGGGCGAAATGGAAATTCTTATTAAAGCCGCCGAAGTAACAGCGGTGACTAACAATTATTTAACCATCAAAATTTTTGGTATTGATTATAATGTTGATGTAAGCAAGGCAAAAATTTTACGTTATCAATGGACAGGGGCTGAATTGGATGATTTTTCAGTAGGAGATATCGTTAATATCTACGGATTTTTAAATCAGGATGATTTGCATTTAATTCATGCCCAAACCGTTAGAAATATTTCCCTCCAAAAGCACATAACTGTTTTTGGCGGAGTTATTCAAAATCCAGAAAACAACACTTTTCTTTTAATCACCGAAAAAAGCGGAAATATTAAGATAGTAGTGAATAATGATACAAAGATTATTCGAGTAGAAAGCGTGGCATGCATTATGATTTATCCACCGGTAAATTGCCCCCAAAGTACTTCTACAATAATCAGTTTTAGTGATTTAAAAGATGGCGAAAGAGCAATTGTAAGAGGAGAGTGGGATAAGACAAATAATCAATCGATTGCCGAACAGATAATTGTGGGGAATGACGGCCGTTTGTTCTTTAATAAAAAATTAGACTTAGACATAGAAAATATCAAACCGCAAAATGGATTAAAAGAAGAAATTAAAAATCAGATTAAAAGTTTGCAGGAAAGAATAAAAGAATTGCGCGAACAAATGAGAATGCAATTATTTCAATAAAGGTAATTTTAGAAAAATAAAACTCGGCTTTGGGATGAAGCCGAGTTTTGTTTTTAATTTATTTTTTAAAAGAAAGAATTATAATAAAATTAAATATGCGTCTTTTGAATTTTTTAAGAAATATCAAAGATAGATTTTTTATCCGTCCCCTTGATTATAACCTTTTGCGATTAGAAATTGATGCCGACAGATTAAGAAAAAATATAGCGTTTTTTAAACGACATTTTAAAATTCCTTATTTAGCCGTCGTATTGAAAAGCAATGCTTATGGACACGGTCTTAAAGAAATTAGTCAATTATTAGACAAGAACGAGGAGGTTTCCCATTTTATAGTTGATAGTTTAATGGAGGCAAAAATTTTAAGAAACTTTAATATAAAAAAAGACATTATTATTCTTGGTTATCTCCCAAGCGTTACTTTACCAAGTTTAAAAAAAATTAAAAATGTAATTTTGGTTGTTAATTCGTTAAATCAAGCCGAATTGATTAAAAATTTAGTGGATTTTCCTTTGAAAATTCATATTAAAATAGATACCGGTTTTCACCGTCAAGGTATTTACCTCGAAGAATTGACAACAGCCATTTTAATTTTACAAAAAAACAAAAATTTAAAAATTGAAGGATTGCTATCTCATTTGGCAGATGCTCCCAATCAAAATAATCTTGCGGCTAAGCAAATACAAAAGTGGCAAGAGGGAGTAAAAATTTATAAACGGAATGTCGCTAATTGTGCTCATCACTTTTTCCACATACTTGCAACCACCGGAATAAATTATTTTAGCAAAATCAACAATAATTTAGTACGTCTTGGAGCGGGCATTTATGGGATTGATACTACACCGGAAAAAAATCTTTCTCTTGAACCTGTTATTTCTCTGTGGGCAAAAGTTGTTAATATAAAAAGGGTTAAAGCAGGAGAAAGAGTTGGATATGGATTTAGCTGGATAGCCGATAAAGATACGAAGATTGCCATTATACCTTGCGGTTATTACGAAGGAGTTCCGCGTTATCTTAGCAACAAAGGGTATTTTTATTATTATGACATGCCTTTAAAAATTGTAGGAAAAGTGTGTATGAATTTAACAATGGTTGATGTTTCTGATATAAACGGTTTAAAAGTAGAAGATGAAATAGAAATTATCTCGAACAACCCCTCAAAACTCAATTCTGTTTACAAAATTGCAGAAATGGGTCAGACAATTCCTCTTGAGGTCTTAACCCACTTCTCTCTACAAATTAGACGCGTTGTTAAAAATAAAGATAATTATTAAACATTATGAAAAAAACAGTCATATTTGTTATTATCGGAATATTATTAATAATATCGGTTGGAATTGCTTACAAATTTCTTTCAAAAGAAAGAGATAAACAAATAGAAACAGAAAACTTAATCCATTTATTTAAACCTCAGCCCAATGATTTAATTACTGATAAATTGATTATTGAAGGGGAGGCGAGAGGCACTTGGTTTTTTGAGGCAGTCGCTCCGTTTTATATTTTATCGTCTGATTTTGCGACAATGACTTCTGGTTATATTGAAGCCAAAAGCGATTGGATGACGGAAAATTTTGTGCCTTTTTATAAAGAAGTCACTTTCATTCCTACTGATGAAAAAGGTTTTTTGCTATTGAAAAACGATAATCCATCTGGTTCAAGCGAAAAAGATTTATTCTATATGCTTCCTTTACAATTTCAAATCCCCGAAACTTTATCAATTAAAGTATTTTTTAACAATAGTCGATTAGATCCCGAATTTTCATGCAATAAAGTTTTTCCGGTGGAAAGAAAAATTATAAAAACTCAAGCAGTGGCAAAGGCGGCACTTGAAGAACTGTTAAAAGGAACCACTGAGGAAGAAAAAAAAGAAGGATTTCTTACCAGTATTAATCCCGATGTAAAAATTCAATCACTTACTATTAAAAATGAAATTGCTTATGTTGATTTTAATGAACAATTAGAATTTCAAGTGGGCGGATCATGTCGGGTGGCGGCTATTAGATCACAAATCATTGAGACATTAAAACAATTTTCGACAATCAAAGACGTTGTTATTTCTATTAACGGTCGGACAGAAGATATTTTGCAGCCATAATATTTATGATTAAAAAACAATCAAACAAAATTTATTTGAAAAAGACAAAAAAAGAGATTATGAAAAGATCTTTGCCGATTCTTCGGCCGGCGCGTTTAAAAAGCGAAGCACATAAGCGAATCTTAAAAAATAAGAATTAATTAAAATGGAAATAAAGCAACCTAAAATTGATTATGTTGAATTCGGTGAAATTGTTATTGGTGGTAAAAAATTTCATCAAATTTTGATTAGCGATGGAAAGGTTTTGGAAAGAGATTCTAAAAAATTAGAAGATATTTTTGGCACCACTCATTTTATTGGCGACTGGGAAAAAGAAATGCTTCTAACCAGCAATCCCACAACGATTATTATTGGTAATGGTTTTCAGGGTATTTTACAAATAAGAGAAGATTTAATCCGGCAAATCAAAGAAAAAAATATTAAATTAATCGTTGATTATACACCCAAAGCAGTGACTTTTTACAATCAATTGATTGAAAAAGGAGAAAAAGTTAATGCTTTAATCCACACAACCTGTTAGTTGTATATTATTAGACCTAAAAGCATTAAAAATTTTCTACTTTAGATAAGTTAAAAATTTTAAAATTTCGGCGAGAGAAATTGCTATATTCGCAAAATTTTTTGTAAAAAGTTTTCAAGCCCTTTTTACTAAAAAATTTATGATATAATTATTTTGGATTTATAAAAATTATAAAAACAAAACAAAATTATGAAAATTATTATTGTAGCAAGAAATATTAAAGGATTTGATGACAAAACTAATCAAGTTGATACCTACGGTCGGGCAAACCTTGCTGATGCCGAGGCGATTAAAAAAGTTTTGATGGCCGCTAATCACGAAGTCAAAATTTTTGAAATAGATATAGATTTATTTGAAAAATTAAAAAAAGAGAACCCCGATGTTATTTTCAATTTAGCCGATGATGGTTTTTATGATGATCCGCGATTAGAACCACACGTGGCAGCCCTTTACGATATTTTAAAAATTCCGTATACCGGTAATAATTATTTTACCTTGGCATTATGTCAGAATAAGGCGCGGACCAAAGAAATTTTAACTTATAATTATATTTTAACGCCTAAATGGCAATTATTCAGTAATTCTAATCGAAAATTAAATTCAGAACTCAGATTTCCTTTAATTGTTAAGCCGGTTCGTGAAGATGGGAGCGTTGGAATCAAAGAGCGGTCGGTGGTTAAGAATGAAGAAGAACTAAAAGAACAAGTGGAGCACATTTTGGATATTTATCAACAGGAAGCATTAGTAGAAGAGTTTATTGATGGGCGAGAATTTAATGTGGGAATAATTGGCAATAAAAAATTAACAGTTTTACCCATTGCGGAAATTGATTTTAGTGAATTGCCGCCAAACATTCCTAAGGTTGTTAGTTATCGAGCAAAGTGGGTAAAACAAAGCATAGTTTTTAAAAAAACACCGGTTATTTGTCCAGCAAAAATTGACGAAAAATTGCAAAAAGATTTGGAAGAAGCTGCAAAAAAATGTTATAAAATTTTTGGTTGCCGCGGTTATGCACGAGTGGATATTCGTTATGACGAAAATAAAAAAAAGATTTATGTTTTAGAAATTAATCCCAATCCGGATATTTCCGAAGACGGCGGTTTAGCGCGAGAAGCAAAAGTGGGAGGACTGTCTTATGATAATTTAATTTTAAAAATCATTGATTTGGCTTTTAAAAAAGAGATTTAAATTAGAATTGTTTTTAAATTTTTATTTCCTTGACATTTTTTTATAAATAATTATAATTTAAATTAATTTTTAAATGTCCGCTTGCTATCAGCGAAAGAAGCGATTCTAAATTATTATGAAAAAATCATTTATTATTGTTATTATTTTAATACTTATTTTTGTGGGATTTTTTGGCTATTTCAATAAAGAAAAAGAGGTGGTGGCTTGTTCAATTCCGACCTTTTCTCCTTTTTGTCCATTTATTCTTCATCAAATTCAAATATATGTCTCGCCCAATCCTGTTTTAGTTGAACAAACGGTTAATTTTAAAACTGATGCTATTCCTGAATGCAATTCTTCAACAGCTTCATGTGAATGGCGCTGGTCGGGTGATGTTTCTAAAACAACTACTAACAAACCGTATGGTCAATGGACCACTTCTTTTTCGACTAACGGCACCAAATCAATTAAAGTTGAAGTTTATGTTAAGGATACAACCATTTGTGGTTCAACTTGGATTAAAGTAGCTTATGGCACTGCTAATTTAACTGTCACTGCCATTACGCCAACTCCTACTTCAACTCCTACTCCAACACCAACCTTAACACCGACTCCCACCTTAACACCAACACCAACTCCAACTCCAACGCCAACGCCAACTTCAACTCCTACCCCAACACCAACCTGTCCAAGTGTTCCACACGAAACAAACATTCATTTTTCTTCTAATCCGGTTTTAATTAATAATGAAGTAACTATTTTTACCGATGCTATTCCTGAATGCAATTCTTCAACAGCTTCATGTGAATGGCGCTGGTCGGGTGATGTTAATGCAATTAACAGTAATAAGTTAGAAGGCGAATGGACCACAAGTTTTAATACCACAGGCACTAAAAAAATTAATATAGAGGTTTATATTAAAGACCCGAGTATTTGCGGCAAAGAATGGTTTAAGATTGCTTATGGTTCCACTAATTTAACAGTTGTTTCTGGTGGTATAGTAACTCCTACTCCTACTCCAACACCAACTCCTACTTCAACAGGCGGTGGAGGAGGTGGCTATTGGCTTGGTACACCAACACCGACGCCAACTGTTTTGGGTACAACCACCTGCGCCTTTACTCATTTTGAATCAGCTTTAGCCGAAAAAACTTGCTGGATTAATGGGAAAATAGGTGGTTCCTGTTCTGTTTTAACCGATGACGGATTTAACGTTCGTTTAGCATTAATCTCCGGCTCTTATAATAATGATATAAGAATTAATATTTCCGTACATCAATTAAATAATTTAATAAATCCCAACTTTCAGATAGGAAATTATAAATTTGTTGGCCAAAAAATTGTTCATATTGCAGCAGAAGATAAAAATTGTAATTCAATTGATTTGGAGAATTTAGCGGTTTTAACAATGAATTATTTTAATAACGATATTAAAGGATTTGACGAAACTTCCCTTCGAATTGCTCGTGTTCAATATCTTTCTGGAATTTGGAATTTAATGAGCACCTATCGTAATTCAAATTTAAATTCTTTGTCGGTTTTTACGAGTCAATTTGGTTATTTTGGCATTGTTAGTTTAAGCGAAAAGAAGGTATTGGGCGCAATAAGCATTGCCATTCCCAATCCCACTCCTTCTCCTGAATTTATTTCTTGGTTTAATCCTGTTTGTATAACCAAATCGGAGAATGATGTCAAAGGATTATACAGCCTTGCTTCTTTAATTGATAAAGTTAGAAATTTTAAATTGCCATGGTATTGGGTTTCGTTGTTGTTTAATCTTTTGCTGATTTTGTGGTTTATCTGGGTATATTTTGGCAAAAAATTAATGGAAAAATATCGCATATCTGCTTCTTTTTCCGAAATGAATAATAATAATTTGGAAAAAACTGCAACTGCCGATAAAACATCGGAAAATGAAGTAATTAATTTACCGCCCCCTGCAATGTCCCCAATTTATTTGAAAAATATTGAAGAAAAAGAAACGTCAGAAAGCGAAGAAGACATTCTTAAAAAATTAAAAGAAAGACTATCTCCTTCATTTTAAAATTTTAAATTTGAGTAATATTTAACCAAATAAAACCGCTCGAAAGCGGTTTATTTGGTTTGAAAAAAGTTAAAAATGAGATATAATTAATTATTAATTTATGGGAATCATTGATCAAATAAAAGAAAAATTAGATATTGTTGAAGTTTTGAGTGAATATCTTAAACTTACTAAAGCCGGAGCCAATTTTAAAGCCCTTTGCCCTTTTCATAAAGAAAAAACACCTTCTTTTATGGTCTCGCCCGAAAGACAAATTTGGCATTGTTTCGGTTGCAATCGCGGCGGCGACATTTTTAAATTTATTATGCAGTATGAAAATGTGGATTTCGGGGAGGCATTAAGGATTTTAGCCAAAAAAGCCGGAATTGAACTTAAAAAAGAAGACCCTTTTCTTCAGAAACAAATTAATAAACTTTATGAAATTTATGAAAAAGCGTCTGAATTTTTTGAAATGCAGTTGAAAAACCATCCAAGCGTTTTAGATTATTTAAAAAGCAGGGGATTGGCTGTGGAAACAATTAAAGAATGGCAATTAGGTTTTGCACCTCCTCAGCGGGATTCCTTATTTCGTTTTCTTTTAAAGAATAATTTTAAAACCGAAGATATTTTAACAGCCGGCCTAATTATCAAATCGGAACATCAGATTAATTCTTATTTTGATCGTTTTCGTAATAGAATCATTTTTCCGATTTTTAACCATCAGGATAGAATAGTTGCTTTTACGGGAAGAATTTTTGGAGAGGGGAAAAACGAGCCTAAATATTTAAATTCGCCCGAAAGCCCAATTTTTAATAAAAGTCACATTTTATATGGTTTTTCAAAAACAAAAAAGCACGTTCGAGAAGTAAATAAGGTTTTGTTAGTGGAAGGGCAGATGGATTTTTTGATAAGTTGGCAGAATAATATTAAATATGTAGTGGCAACATCCGGCACGGCATTAACCGAAGACCAATTGCATATTTTGGGACGAACCACCAAAAATTTGATTATTGGTTATGATATGGATGAGGCAGGAAGATTAGCGGCAGAAAGAGCGATTGATTTAGCTCGCTCGTTGGATTTTAAAGTTTCAATTATTAATTTACCGGAAGGGAAGGATATTGCTGAATTTGTCTTGGTCCACAAAGAACAATTGAAGGAAATTATAGAAAAAGCCGAAGATGCCGGCGAATATTATTATCACAAAGCATCAACTCAATACAATCTTAAAGATATTAATGAGAAAAGAAAAGCGCTAGAATTTTTACTTTCTAAAATTGCATGGATTGAAAATCCGTTAGAAAGAGGAGAATGGTTGAAAAGGATTGCCGAGAATTTTAATATCAAAGAAGATTTTCTTCAGGAGGATTTGGAAAAAATAAAAGAGGATTTGCGCAAAAAAGAGATTGTCGTTATTGACCAAGTGGAAAAACCCTCTTTTAACATTAATAAATTCAGAACAAGACAAGAGTTATTAAGCGAAAAAGCCTTGGCTTTGGCTATAAAAATACAAGCAGTAAGAGACCGGTTGGAAGAAATTATTAATTTTTTGACAGAAGAATATAAAAAGTTAGCTCTAACGATTTTAGATTCGCAAAGGGCAGGAAATAAGAGTAGCAGTTTGACAGAAGAAATTTGGGAAAGCGTAGGTTATTTAAACCTTTTGGCTGATTATGAATTTGCTGAGGAAGAAATTGATTTGGATTTGGAATTTGAAAAAATATTATTAGAATTAAGAAAAGAATTTTTTCGGAAGGCGATAGCCGAAAAAACGCTTCTTTTAAAAGACGCCGAATCTAAAAATGATGCCGAAAAGGTCGGTCGTTACTTACAAGATTTGCAGAAATTATTAAAAGAAATTTCTTAAAACTTTTAAATATGAAAAAAAAGAAGACAAAAAAACTACAATTAAAGAAAATAGGCAAAAAAAATAAGAGAGTTATTAAAAAAGCCAAAAGAAAAGCGGAGAGCATCAAAAAAAGTAGGCGTTTTTTAGAGAAAATAAAACAGCCATCTATTCAAGAAGAGAAAATAGCAAATTTAATTAAAAAAGGAAAGGAGCGTGGTTTTATTACCGAAGCCGAAATTTTAGCCCTTTTCCCTCAAATAGAAAAAAATATTGCATTTTTGGAAGAAATTTATGATTTGTGCGAAAAATCAAATATTGAAATTGTTGAGAGTAGGGATTTAATTGAACTGCCAGAAGAAAAAATAACCGTTCATGATTTAAAAAGAGCTTTAAAAGACGATTCTTTTAGTTTTGAAATGTCTGATGCTGTTCAAAACTACTTGAGAGAGATAGGCAAAGTCCCTTTGTTAACTTCGGCTCAGGAAAGGGAATTGGCTAAAAGAGTAATGGAAGGGGATAAGGAGGCCAAAAAACAATTAATACAAAGTAATTTACGCTTGGTAGTTGCGATTGCCAAAAAATATGCTAATCGCAGTCACAACCTAACGCTGCTTGATTTAATTCAAGAAGGAAACATTGGTTTAGCTCGAGCAGTAGAAAAATTTGATTATCGTAAAGGATTTAAATTTTCCACCTATGCCACTTGGTGGATTAGACAGGCGATTACGCGTGCTTTGGCAGACCAAACGCGAATTATTCGTATTCCGGTGCATATGATTGAAACATTGTCAAAATATTCTCAAGCTCGACGTCGTTTGGCTCAAGATTTAGGACGTGAACCATTGCCCGAAGAAATCGCAACTGAAATGGGCGTGGAAGTGGAAAAAATTCACCATTTGACCAAAATTGCTCAAGATACCATTTCTTTAGAAACGCCTATTGGCGATTCCGACGAAGAGTCACTCTTGGGAGAATTTATTGCCGATGAGAAAACTTTGTCTCCCAGCCAAGCCGCCGCTCAACAAATAATCAAAGACCAATTAAAAGAAATTCTAGTTGATCTGACCGACCGGGAACAGAAAATTTTATCCATGCGTTTTGGTCTCAAGGACGGCGTTATTCATACTTTGGAAGAAGTAGGAAAGGAATTTAATGTAACGCGCGAACGCATTCGTCAAATTGAAGCAAAAGCATTGGAAAAATTAAAAAACCATCAATTGATTAAAAGATTAGAAGAGGAATTATAATTTATGCGAAAGAGAAAAACCATCACAATAATTTTAATAATACTTTTTATAATTTCTTTATTAATTTGGAGCGCGCCACTATTCTTTTAATTAAGAATTCTTTTGGCAATTTGAAAATCTCTTCGACAAACAATTTTGTTAAAATTTTCTAATTTAACTTTTTTATCTTTTCTCGAGTCATTTCCGCTGGCGTGAATAAATTTTTTATTTCCCAAATACATTATCTCATGACCAATACCATTGGGAAATTTTTTATTATAATGGCCTTTGGAGCCTTTAAAGAAGAGAAGGTCGCCGATTTTTAAATCCTCGGGTTTAAAAAACGGCGGTTTTTTTCGAGTGGGAATAACTTTTCCGTATTCAGCCTGAAGAATGGTAGAACGTGGCAGATCAACCCCAATCCTTTTATAAAGATATTGGATTAAACTGGAGCAATCAAAAAATTTACCAATTTCATATTTTTTGGCAGCGTATTTGTATGGTTTACCCACTTGTTTTAAAGCAAAATAGAATAATCGTTTTTGTTTTTGTTCTTTGGTTAAGGATTTTAATTTCATATTGAGATTATTTTAATAAATTTTTTATAAAGAGTAAACAAACTTTTTCAAAAAATAAAAAATAAAACGTCTAAAATTTAAAAATCCTCCACGAATTTTTTTAAATATTATGAAACATCCTCAAACTTGACTTTTTATTTTCACTAGTTAAAATACAAAAAGCCGTAGAAAGCAGGTAGTCGAAAAAAGACAGAAGACCTGTTTAGGCAGAATAAAAACAAGAAGGATTTTTACATTCTGCGGCTTTCAATAGTCGCTTTTTATTTTTAAATATGCTTAGCCGAGAACAAAAAGCAAAAATTTTAAAAGAATTAACAGAGAAAATTACCAAAACACCCGCGGT
>Ga0172364_10000517_pt1 | contig 27485 bp, 28 predicted proteins | sample LakKivSesite10cm_FD_114545 | JGI IMG/M metagenome (GOLD analysis project Ga0172364, IMG submission 114545) | Sediment microbial communities from Lake Kivu, Rwanda - Sediment site 10cm | ecosystem: Environmental > Aquatic > Freshwater > Lake > Sediment | place: Rwanda: Western Province, Lake... | reverse complement strand
CGAAAGACGAGGGGTGTAATTTTTTTCATTATGGGCTTTAATGGCATGTAATATTGTTTCATCATTTAAACCTATTTTTTTTAATTCTTCTGCCGCGACTAAACCATGTTTTTCAGGATAAGGCAACATTTCTTTATAATCATAATCATGGAGCAACCCCGCTAACCCCCATTGTTCTTCATTCTCTTTAAAATACCGCGCCAATTCTCTTAAACACGCTTCAACTGCTAGCGAGTGTTTTATCATATTAGGATCTCTAATTTTCTTTTTTAATAAATTATAAGCTTTATTTCTATCCATACATTAACTATTCTTGATGGGCATTAAAATATAAAAATAATCATCTTTATTAGTTGATTTTAATAAAAGAGGTTTAACATCGCCATTAAAACCTAATAAAATATTTTCGCCTTCAATACCCTTTAAACCATCCAAAAAATAATGCCAATTAAATATTAGTTCCTGATTTTCTCCTTCCACCTCGGCATCTAATTCTGATTTATTTTCACCAATAGTTGATTCTTCATTATAAACAATTAATTTATTAGGTGTCTTTAATTTAATATTAACATTGTTAATTTTAGAAGAAAAAACTGCCGCCAATCGTATTGACTCGTATAATGCTTCCTTATTAATAAGAACGGTGGTGGTGAAATTTTTAGGAATAATAGTTTGATAATCGGGAAAATTTCCTTCTATTAACCGCGAAATAATTTGAACATCATCTAAATCAAATAATATTTGATGGGGATCAAAATAAATTTTTATTTTTTTATCTTCTTTACAAATTTTTAAAAATTCTTGAATAACTTTTAATGGAATAATTGCTCTTAATTCCGTAATATTAGTTTGAAATTCATTATTTTTTAATGTTTTTTCCGCCAACCTAAAAGTATCAGTGGCTACTAATTTTAATTCATTATTCAAAAAGAATAAAACTCCATTTAATTCTACTCTTCGATTAGACGGGGAAGCGGCGTTAATAATTTGATTAAGGCTTTTTTTAAAAATATCACTTTTAATTTCAATAAAATTATCTGATTTAATTTGGGGAATAATAGGAAATTCGCTATTTTTAATTCCCTGAATAGTATTTTCTGATTTATCGGTTTTAATTTTTAATTTAGAATCGGTGGAATTTAACTCTAATTTAGATTCGGTAATATTATTTAAAACGGCGCCAAAAATATTTGCCGGCACAGTTATTCCTCCTTCATCCACAATTTTTCCATTAATCCAACTGGTAATAGCGATTTCTAAATCAGTTGAACATATTTTAATTCTACCTTTTTCAGTATTAATTAAAATATTTTTTAAAATCGGCAGCATAATTCCACTTCCTATTCCTCCTTCAACATCAGAAAAAGCCTTTCTAATATTTTCTCTCATAATAATTATTTTCATATATTTATAAAAAGTAGTTGTAATAGGGACGACATTTTTAAATAAAAAAATTATAAAAGAATCTGATTTAATTATAGTATAACTTATTTTTTTATTTTTTACATTATTGAATTAATTGTGAATAAGTATTGTATAAAATAGATAATTTATTGGATAATTTGATATTTATTAGTGTTTATTATAAATTTTTTCTTTTATGAGATTAATTTCTTGGGTTAGAAGGTGATTTTTTGTTAGTTCTTGAGTAATTTTATTATAGGCATGTAAGATGGTGGTATGATCTCTACTGCCTAATTTTCTAGCAATGGTAGGAAAGGAATATTTAAGATATTCCCTTAATATATACATTGCAATTTGACGGGGTTTCACCAATTCTTTTTTACGGGAATGGCTAATTAAATCCTTTTCGGATATATTATAAAATTCACTTATTGCTTTGACCACTGTTTCGGGCGCTATTATCATCATTTTTTGACTGGTGATTTCATTTAATAAATTCTCAATATTTTGTTTAGTAGGATTTAATTTGCGAATTTTTAATGTTCCCAATAGCCGGGTGAGGGCGCCTTCTAATTCGCGAATATTATAAGGGAATTTTTCGGCAATTAACCTTAAAATATCGTCGGAAATAAAGAAATCGCTATGTTGTGTTTGGAGTTTAAGTTTTAAAATAGCCATTCTGGTTTCAAAATCCGGATAAGAAATGTCGGCTACCATCCCTCCTTCAAAACGTGAACGAAGCCGTTCTTCTAAAGTGGATAAGAGATAAGGAGAGCGGTCAGAAGAAATAATAATTTGTTTATTATTTTCATATAAAGTATTAAAGGTATGAAAAAATTCTTCTTGGGTTTTTTCCTTACCGGCGATAAATTGAATATCATCGATTATTAAGACATCTATTTTGCGATATTTATTTTTTACATCTTCCATTCTTTTATTTTTAATGCCATTAATCACTTCATTAATAAATGTTTCAGTGGAAGCATATCGTACCCCTATTTTATTTTTATAAATTTTTTTTATTTCATTACCCGCCGCTTGAATTAAATGTGTCTTACCCAAACCGACTCCGCCATAAATAAATAATGGATTATATTTTTTTCCCAATTCCTTTATGACTGCCATGGCGGCAGAATATGCCAATTCATTATTAGAACCAACAACAAAGTTTTGAAAAGTATATCGGGAGTTTAAATTAGTTTTTGGGTCAATAGTATATTCTGAAATGTTTAATGATTCTGATTCTTGAGGTAATTCTACTTTTTTCTTGGTAATAATTGCCGCTGGTTTGTTGCTGGATTGGATCTGATAACGCAATTCTTTTATCTCCGGTTCAAAATTGCGGGCAATTTTAAGAATGAGTTTATGGTATTTGGTTTCTACCCACTCTTTAGCAAAGGCGCTTTCTAGGCCAATGATAATATAATCATCCCCCTTTTCCAAAAGGCTGCTGTTTTTAAACCAAGTTTGAAAATTAGGTTTGGAAATTTGAAGTTCCAATTCACCTAATATTGATTGCCAAAGCTCTTTATTATTCATATTCACATCAATTATGAATAAAAATTTAAAAACTTCAATATTATTATAGAAAATAACACCAAACGATTATATCGCCAAATGTGGATTAGTTGTGGATTGTCTTTTTTGACAGATAAAATTTTTATTTCTTAATTTTTATTTTTTTACCAAAAAGATAAAAGGCGGTTAAAGCACAGGCCAAAGCATCACTGACATCATCTGGCTCGGGAATTTGTTTTAATTTTAAAATTTTTTTAACCATTAACCCCACCTCTTTTTTATCTGCTCGACCATAACTGGTTAGGCAGGTTTTAATTTCCAAGGGCGTCGGTTGAAAAATAGCAATATTATATTGGGCGGCGGCCAATAATAATATCCCTCTTACTTGACTAATTTGAAAAGCGGTTTTTTGATTGTGAAAAAAGAAGATTTTTTCAATAGCAATAAGGTCGGGTTTATATTTTTTTATTAAAATTTTTGTTTTTTGAAAAATTTCTTTTAGAATTTTTTCTTCATTTGAATATCTTGGTTCAAAACACCCTGCCTCTACTACTTGAAAATTATTTTTAAAATAATGGATAAAGCCGTACCCTAATTTTTTTGTTCCCGGATCAAATCCTAAAATTTTCATAAATTTAAAATACCACTGTTGAATAAATATCTTTTACTTCCGCTTGTTCATCCAATTCATCAAATAATTTTTCATAGATTTCTTTTTCTTCAGTAGAAATATTTTGGGTATTTTTAGGAATGAAATCAAGAGATGTTTCTAAAATAGGAAAATTAAGTTGATTAATTTTTTGTTGAATATTATATAATTCATTTGGGGGAACATATACTGCAATTTCGCCGTTCTCTTTTTTAATGTCATCAGCTCCAATTTCAATTAATTTTAATTCTTCCTCTTCGGATAAAGTGGGAGTATTTAAAACAATTTTTCCTTTTTGTTCAAACATCCATTGGACGCTGCCTTGATTTCCTAATTTCCCGCCGTATTTGCTTAAAATATGTTTAATATCGGAAAGTGTGCGATTGGAATTATCGGTAATAGCAGTAATTAATAAAGGATGGCCGTTGGGTCCATAAGCTTCAAGAAGTAGCTCTTCTAATTGGCTCCCTTCTATACTGCCGCTACCTTTTTGAATCGCTCTTTCAATGTTGCTTGAAGGCATATTAAAAGAATGCGCCTTTTCAATTGCCAAGCGCAATTTGGGATTTTTATCGGGGTCATCTCCCTTTTCGCGCGCTGCGACGGTAATAGCCGCCGCTAATTTAGAAAAAATTTTACTTTTTTTGGCGTCAGTAATCGCTTTTTTATGTTTAATTTGAGCCCATTTTGAATGCCCAGACATATTAGTTTATTTTATACTAATAAGTATAGAAGGATTTTTGAAAAATTCAATTTTATTTTTATAATTTTTTAGTATACTTATAGAAGTCGTTTAATTTAAAAAAAATGACAACTAAAAAACAATCCAATCGTTCTAAAAATAATCGTCTCCATTCAAAAAAAGAAAAACATCGCGAACTTGAAGAAATTTTCATTAATCAAAATTTAGAAGAAGGAATAGCAGATAATTTGCAAACTGAAAATAATAATTTTCAATTTAACAATAAAACAACCCAGACAGAAATCAATCAATCAAACAAAACAGAAACAACAATGGAAGATTTTAATTCAGGTGATATTAATCAAAATAAATATGTCGCCGCTTTCGCCTATTTCCCTTTCTTATTTTTAATTCCTTTATTACTAAAACGAGAAAGCTTTTTTTGTCAAAAACATGCCAAGCAAGGATTGGTTTGGTTTGCTTTTTTATTAATTTCAGCAGTTTGTTATTGGATTCCCGGTGTCAATATTTTATATGCTTTTATGGTTTTGATTATTACCTTTAATACTGTTCTACAAACCTTGAATGGAAAATATTGGCGCATTCCTATTCTTTACAAATGGGCAGAGAAAATTAATTTATGATATGAAGAAATATTCTTGTAGACAAGCCAAAAAAGGAAAATTAGCTTATCGTACTTCCTCCTTTTTTCGTTATCTTAAAAAATATAAAATACAGAAATTAAAAATTAAAAATCGCTAAATAAAAATCGCCTAGGAAGGCGATTTTTATTTAATATTATGAAAATGTCTTAAGCGATATTTTTTTCTCGTTCGGTCAATTTCAATAGTAATTAAATCTAATTGATAAGAACCGTCATTTTTTTGTTTATTAAGATAATGAAGGATTGTTTTATTAAGATTTTGGATTTTTTGAGGGGTCATTTGGTCTTCGGGAGTTAAAAAGGGATTTTTGGTTGTGGGAAAAAAAGAATAAACAAGAGTTTTTACTTCTATAAAAGTAAAAATATTTTTATATTTGGCAATAATGTCAATTTCGCCCCATTTTTGTCGGTAATTTTGTTCCAGAATTTGATAGCCTTCTTGCTGCAGGTGGCGGCATGCTAATTTTTCCCCCATTTCTCCGATTTTCTGCCGAGGTGTTTGGTTCATATTTATTAAATAATAAGATAATTTATTAGATTGATCAAATATAGTTTGAAAATATGTCGCACAATAATGTTTCACAAAAAAATTATAAAATGTGAAACATTTTTGTCAAATCAAAATTGTTAAAAATCAAAAAACCGCATTTTTTCCTAGTTTTTTAATTTTTTGGGCTTATAAAGTGTTTCGCGTGAAACATTTTTAATAGTCAGAAATGGATTAAATGGATTAAAATGTTTCGCGTGAAACACTTTGTCTTGTTTTTTCAGGATTGAAGTTTGAAAAATGTTTCGCGCGAAACATTATTGTGTGACATATTTTGGACTATTCGAGAAGACAACGATGGAGTTTAAGAGAAGGGAGTAAACAAGGAATTGTTCGGAAATGTTGATTTTATTAAATAATTAAGACAGGGATTTCTAGAGAGAAGCGTTTATTAGAGGGCAGAAATTAATAAAAAACTCCTGTGGATTATTAGTGGAAAAGTTATCTAATATATTTATTGACAAAATTATTAAAAATATGTTTTATTTAAGTCTTAAATTAGCATCTGCTTCTAATTTTTGCCAAGTATTTTTTAAAGCAGTTTTTTGTTTAAACCAGGCGGTCAAAGCAATCATTGCTGCATTGTCGCCGGTATATCGTGGTTCGGGAATAAAAAGAGCAACATTGGATAATTTTTCTGATACTTCTCTTTTTAATAAATTTTTCAAATCTTCATTAGCCGAAACGCCGCCGCCTAAAATTACGCTTTTTACTCCAAGTTTTTGGGCAGCTTTAATGGTTTTTATTACCAAAACTTCATTGATACTATTTTGAATTTCTTTGGCAATAAAAGGAGTCAAATCTTTAAAATTTATTTTCTGTTTTTTTAAATCTTCAATTAAATACAATACAGCGGTTTTTAATCCGGCAAAAGAAAAATCAAAATCTTGGGAATTAATCATTGGTCGCGGCAAAATAATTTTGGTTTTTAATTGCATTTTTTTTACTTTTTCTGCTTCTTTAGCAATAGCTGGTCCGCCTGGATAACCTAAATTTAATAACCGCGCTGTTTTATCAAAACATTCACCAGCCGCATCATCGCGCGTTTCACCAATAATTTTATATTCACCTATTTTTTTAATTAAAACCAACTGTGTGTGTCCGCCAGAAACAATTAAACTTAAAGCCGGAAAGATTTTTTTAGTTAGATTAATTTTAGTCCATTGGTTTTCTGTTTGCGGCAACCAATTAGAAAGAATATGTCCTTCTAAATGATTAATACCAACAAGGGGGATGTTCCAATCAAAACTTAAGGCCCGAGCAAAATTAACGCCTGGCCAGAGAGCCGGTGCTAAACCCGGTCCAGCTGTGACAGCAATAAGATGAATTGCTGGTTTTTGATAATTTTTTAAAAATAATAAAAACTGCCTTTTTAATAAATCCTCCCGACCCAAAATAGCTTCTAAAACAGCCAGTTTTTGTGCATTAATTACTGATTTTTTCTTTTTTAATAAGCCGGCTTTTTTCAAACTCAATTTTAAAATTGGCACAAGATTTTTTTGATGCTCGCGTTTGGCTAAAGTAGGTACTACACCTCCAAAAGGTTGATGCACGGCAATTTGCGAAAAAACAAAATTAGCCAAAATACGGCATTGGTTTTTGGCTTTAAATTCTAAAATACTAATTGAAGTTTCATCACAACTAGTTTCAATTCCTAAAATACGCATCACCAATTATCTTATTCATTAAAACAAAAAAAGCAATTTAGGAAAATTTTTTAATTATTTCGGGAAAAATTTTAAACAAGTCGCTTGTTAAAATTCCTTCGCCATATTTTTTAGCGATTTGTTCACCGGCTTTACCATTAATAAAAGCAGCGATTGTAGCAGCTTGAAGCGGATTTATTTTTCGAGCCAGAAGCGCACCACAAATTCCCGCCAAAGTATCACCCAACCCGCCTTTTGTTAGATATGGTGATCCGGTTTGATTCATAATAACTTTTTGACCATCAGAAATAACATCAAAATGACCTTTAAGTAAGATTACCGCACCTAATTGCTTAGCCCATTTTTTTACTTTCTTCTTTCGATCACCTAGTTCATCTTTTACTATTTCGCCCGTTAAAATTCGGAATTCTTCTTTATGCGGCGTGATAATAACCTTTTTATTTTGAATAATTTTAGGATTTTGAGCTAAAGCGCGAATAGCTTCTGCATCAATTACCATTGGCAAATTAATTGTTTGAATAATTGCGCGAATGGCAGTATAAGTTTTTTCACTACGGTTGAGTCCACCACCAATAATTAAAGCATCAAAATTTTTACTGGTTTTAAGAACGAGTGGCAAATATTTCTTTGTTAATTCACCATTAAGAGGTATTGTAATTAAATCTGGTAGAAAATGGGCAGCTACATCAGCTGCTCGTTGCGGCGCAATGATAGTAATTAAATCAGCGCCGGTGCGTAAAGCAGCGACGGCATTAAAAATGGGGGAGCCGGTATAACGATTACTTCCGGCTACAATTAAAACATAACCAAATTGTCCTTTGTGACTCCATAAATTTCTTTTTGGATATATTTTTGAAAGTCGCATATTATTTTGTAAGCCAACCACCATCAACTACTAAAACCGCGCCATTAACAAAATTAGAATCATCAGAAGCCAGATAGACAGCTGCTGCAGCAATATCGTCTGGTTCTCCTAAGCGCGGATAAGGGGTAGAACTGATTAAAAATTGTTTAGTACCTTCATCATTTAAAAGGTCTTTGGTCATCGCAGTTTTAATCACGCCCGGCGCAATGCAATTAACATTTATTTTATAAGGCGCATAATCCAAAGCCATTTCTTTAGTTAAAGTAATAATCCCGCCTTTAGAGGCGCAATAAGCAGCGCTTTGAGCAAAACCAACCAAACCTGCAATTGAAGCAATGTTAATTATTTTTCCTTTTTGTTGTTGAAGCATTTGGGGAATTACTGCCCGCGAAGTTAAGAAAACACTTTTTAAATTAATATCTAAAACCAAATCCCATTCTTCTTCGGTCATTTCATGTAATAAAAGAGCGCGATAAATACCGGCATTATTCACTAAAATATCAATACGACCAAATGTTTTTAAAGTGGTCTCCACCATTTGTTTTACTTCGTCGGCTTTACTAACATCGGTTTTAATAAAAATCGCTTCGCCGCTGATTTTTTTAATTTCTTCCAAAGTCTGTTGTCCACCTTCGTCCGAATAATCAACAATAACAACTTTCGCGCCCTCTTTAACAAAAGTCAAAGCAATGCCGCGACCAATACCCGAACCCGCACCGGTCACAATAGCAATTTTATTTTGTAAGCGCATAAAAATTAAAATAATATTTCGACCCTTTTTATTATAATAAAAATTTTTATCTATGCCAGCATTATTTTTGCCGGTGCGAGCGTCAGTGATTGGATCAATCAATTCCAATAAAGCTGGTTCTGCTGCACTATCGCAGAGGATGCTGGAATTTTTTATGAGAGTCTTTCGGTTGAGGAGGAAAAGCCCCTATTATCATTCTAATCTGCAGTATTTTTAAACCACGATGGGAAAATCTGCCTCTTTAAGCCAATTTTCTAAAAAGTGTTTTTTGATGTGAAACAAAAAGATTTCCCCTTATTATAAATCGCCACAAATTATTCTTAGCTTCACCAGCATAATCAATGTTAATTCGGGGGGTAGCCATTATTTTCTCAGGGCTTAATTTAAACCCATCATCAATAATGTATAATACTTCCCCACAGAGGTCTTCTCCATAAAGAGATTTATCAATACCCATCGCCCGACATAATTTTGCAGGTCCATTCATTAAATTATTTAGATTTTCCCCTTTTATTCGCCTCCTTTTAATCATTAATTTGACGCCGCTGATAGGTTCTAAAGCTCGAACCAAAATAACTTCTGGATTTGCATTTCTTCCAGTGACAATATTAAAACAAAATTGATTGCCGTATATTTGATAGATATAAGCACATCCTCTTTTACCATATTGTACTTTTGTTCTTTCTGTTTTGCGATTCAGATAAGCATGGGAAGCAGGGTCATCCGGACCAATATAAGCTTCTACTTCGACAATTTGTCCGCTCGTTAAGCCTTCCCGGGAATTATGAACTAATACTTTCCCCAAAATGCTCTTGCAAACTTGAATCGTATCCCGTTGGTAAAATTTTCTGTTTAATTTTTTCATGATGCATCTTATTAAGAATACTATCGGCTGCTAAACATGCAGATGCCATCGATTGAATAATCCCTTGCGTTTTTCCCGAAGCATCACCGATGACATAAATTCCCTTTATACTAGTTTCCATTTCATCATTTAATTCGATTTCTGGCATCCACCATTCAACAGCTGGTGCATAAAGCCAGTTTTCCTTATTGGTGATGCCTGGAATCACTTTATTTAATCGGGTAATAAAATCAACGAAGAAAGGATATGAATCTTTATAGAGCTCGGCAATATTACCTGGCCGAGCAATAGTCTTCGTTCTTTTTCCAGCCAAAGACGTCGGTATTTTATTTAAAAAATCTTCCATTCTTTGAGCTAATAAATAGCCTTTCGTTAATCCATTAACCTTTTCCATTATCTGCAGACTTTTTTCCATTATTTCTGGGTAAGTTATTTCTTTCCCAAGAAGAACAGAAAAGTTGGAAAAAGAGTTTTTGGAGACACCTGTTTTAAAGCCATTATTTTCATACGTATGGCCGCCAGCCAAAGGCAAACCATAATATTTTAGAAGCAAGACTTGACCATTCTGACAAAAACAATGAGTCTTAAGATGAATGCCATCATAATATTTATGAATTTTGGGGTTGGGCGTTATTTCAAGCAATTCTTTAAATATTTTTGTTGGCAGTTCAAGTCTCATTCCAAAATAACATCTATTACTCCTCACCTTCACTCCTTTCTTTTTTAACCATCGAGCTAATAAAAAAGACCCCTCTTTGCCTACAGCAAAAATTATATTTTTCGTTATGATATTAATCTTTCGGAGCGAGCCATTTTTGCATTTTATTAAGATGCGTTTTTTTGTAGGATTGCTCCAGTTCTTTATACCCACTACCTCTCCACCGATCATAAAATTGATATTTCTCTGTTTATGCAAATATTCTAAAAAGTTTTTCATTACCCTTTTTAATCTAAACGTTCCTAAATGCCAAACTGGGAAATAATCAAAAGTTAATCCTGCTTTTTGGAATTTTTTTTGCTCGTTTAATAATCGAGTAAGCTCAGGGCCCCGTTGATCTGGAAATTCGCCGTCGAATTGCTTTAGTAATTTTCTTATTTCGTCGAGAACGCTTCTTTTCTTTTTTGGGCTAAAACAAATAGATGTGCCCGTATCTAGAGTAAAAACCATTTTGCCATCAGAAAATAGGCCGGCTCCTCCCTCGCCTGAAATTAATTCGCAATTTTTACACCGTCTACATTCTTCATTCGCCTCTCTGACTGGGCAATACCTTTCCTCATAAGATTTGCCTTTTTCAATAATAAGAATTTTCCAATCAGGGTCGAATTTATGAATTTTATAGGCAGTAAATAGTCCAGCGGGGCCGGCGCCAATAATTACAACATCATAATAGCTAATAGAATTCATGATTCTTTATCGCTTTGTAATTAAATAAATAACCACAGTAGCAAATACAGTCAATAAGTATATTAAGATAGAAACAAGTATCAGAAAATTTGGGACGGCTCTTTCTATTTTATCTCTATAAGATTGGTAAGTCTCCTTATATGTTATATGATCGAGAGAAGACTCAATGGGTGGATCCTTTATAAGTTTTGTAAGATCATTAAAGTCATGCATATGGTGCCCCCGGAGGGAATCGAACCCCCATCCGCTCCTTAGAAGGGAGCTGTTCTATCCATTGAACTACGGGGACAAAATTAAATAACGCTATTGCTTTCATTTTAATAAAAAAACTCAATAAAGCAAGAATGTGGAAATGTTTTTTAATTTGACAAGAACATAAATAATCCCTATGCTCTAATTAGCAACCTTTAATTAAAAATTGAAATCAAAAGGAGGTGACGCATGAAAAAAAGAACAAAGATTTTATTTCTTTTGCCCCTGGTTTCAATGATTGGAATTGCGTTGTTCTGGAGATTGTGGTTTGTCAATATGGAGTATATTCCTGAAACACAGTTTTTTTTGCCGCTAACCAATCTGGAAAATGTATTTATTTCGCGTTTGTGGGATATTCTCTTTTTCCCGGTCTGGGTTTTTCTCGTTTTTTTATTTTTAACGCGGCGACGTGCAGAAAACGAGCTGTGGGCATCAGAAGAATTGATTTATTTTTTAGTTTGTAGCACTATTTTTGGTTTTATTTGGGTGGCACTTGTTCCGGAAGAAGGAAATTTTTCATTAATCACTCAGGTGATAGGTCCTCTCGGATTTATTTTGGTTAGTGTATTTTTGTTATTTTCTCTGTATGATCCGGAGGGAGCGGTTAAGAGTGTTTGTTTATTAAGTTTGGGCGCTGGTTTTGGCACAGGTTTCGTGGTCGGATTCCTGCCGTCATTGTTAATAGGTTTATTTGTTTTTTGGTGCGCTTTAGTTGGCATTGGTTTGGGTGGTTTACTTTTTGTAGCGAAGGAGTTGAAAAAAATTCAAAAAGAATTAAGAAAAATTTTAAAAATTAAAGAAAAAAAGAATTAATTAATGTTTTATCGCCGGCGATTTATCCGCCGGCGTTTTTTAATTTAAAATAAGTTGAAAAAATTTTTTAGATTAATAAAATAAAAAAGAGCCGCCATCGTCTAATGGCTAGGACAACACTCTTTCAAGGTGTAAATCCGGGTTCGATTCCCGGTGGCGGCGCTAAAAATTTTTTAATCATTCGATAAGCGTAATTTCATATTTTCTGTTGCTAATATATAATAAATAGGAAGCGGGCTGTAGTGTAATGGCTAGCACGAGTCCTTTGGGAGGATTTAGTCCGGGTTCGAGTCCCGGCAGCCCGACCAACTTAAACATTGCGAATTTTGCGGGCTTTGCCTATCGTCAGACGGCGAGCCGCTGGGGCGGGTTTCTGCCCGTCAGGGCAGAAAGTTTTGCTCAAAAAAGGTTCGCGCTTCGTTCAGCAATTGCGACAACATTAAAACAATCGAAGGCAAAAATAAACTACTCCGCCCTGATGACGGGGTTTTTACTAGTATTAAATTTTTACTGGTCAAAAACAGGAATTTCTAAACTATTGACAAAAAACAAAAAATAATTTAACTATTATAAAGTAGCCATTTTAAATTTTAAATTAAAAGGAGGTTGAATGATAGAGTTTGGGCACAAAGGAATAGGTTGTATATGTTATTTATTGGCTGTTTTTAAAAAAAAGTTCCCTTACTTCAGGGTTAGTAGACAGTTAATTCAGAAGTTGTTGTTTATTTTTGCCTTTTTAAGAAGATATGAATGGGGTTATTGTATCAAAAACTCTTCTGGTCCTCATTCAGATTTAGTGGATTTTTGGTTATCATGGCTAGAATTACGAGAATACGCGCGAGTGGAAGTGAAGGGAGTATGTAAACGGTATATTTTTCAAGAAGCATTACCAGAAATGATGGATAAAGTAGATGATGGAGATAAAAATTTGTTGCAGCAAATCGTGGAAAAATTTGGACGCTGTAAATTAGACGAATTGATTATTATGACAACAGTCTTGTATTTACGAAGCAGATTAGATATTGATAAAAAAATGCTTATTGATTTGATGGCAGAAGCAAGGCCCGATAAAACAAGAGAGCAGATAAAAAAAATAGTGGAGCGGATTTTGTAAAAATTAATTTATGATAATTAATTAGCGGCGCGAAGCGCCGCTTTTTCTTTTTTAATAAAATCAGTTATAATAAAATAAAAATAGTCGCTTTAAAATTATTTCGATGGATTATTTAAATGTCGTTGCTCAACAATACTCCATTTCCCCGGTTATCTTAGCTATGCTTTTAGCTTGGAGTATTATTTGGAAGATGTGGGCGGTTTGGCGCGCCGCGCGTTTAGGTCAGAAATGGTGGTTTATTATTCTTTTTCTTGTTAATACGGTTGGTATTCTAGAAATTATTTACTTGTTTGTGATTAGCAAAAAAAAGATGAAAGAGCAAGAAACAAAATTGGAAGAGCAATAATGACCAGAAAATCAAAAATCGCCCTTGCGGCGATTTTTTGGTATAATGGTGATGATGGTTGAAATCAGAAAGAGAATTCTCAAATTAGAGTTAATTGGCTCAGCTTTTATTATTATTTTAGGCAGCTTGCTCCATTTTGTTTTTAAGTGGTTTAATTTTTTTTGGTTGGTTGGAATTTTCTCGGCTGTCAATGAAAGCATTTGGGAACATTTAAAATTAGCTGTTATTCCAGCCGCGCTCTGGTTTTTAATTGAGGATAAAATTTTAAAATACGAAATTCCCAATTTTGTTTTTGCGAAAGTGAAAGGTATTTTTCTGATGCCATTTTTAATTGTTGTTTTGTTTTATTCTTCTAAAGCTATTTTAGGTACACACTTTTTATGGTTGGATATTTTGATTTTTATTATTTCCGTCTTATTGGGCCAGCTTTTAAGTTATTGGTTAATGTTTTACTGGCCGCCGGTTAAAAAATTTTATGCCGTTATCGGACTCATTTTACTTATTTGTCTTTTAATTTGTTTTGCAATTTTTACTTTTTATCCGCCAAAGATTTTTCTTTTTCAAGACCCGATTAGCGGCGGCTATGGAATTCATTTAATAAAATAGTAAAATACCCTTAATGCACAAAAGAGAAAGAAATATTTTTAATCCTTTGTCAGACGAACCATTTGTTTTAAGTCGTTCCAAAATTGATTTGTTTGTGGAATGTCCGCGCTGTTTTTATTTAGATGTACGTTTGGGCATTTCTCGGCCGCCGGGCTTTCCTTTTAGTTTAAATCAGGCCGTTGATACGCTTTTAAAAAAAGAATTTGATATTCATCGCGCCAAAAACGAAAAATATCCTTTATTAGAACGATACGGCATTAAATTAAAACCGCTTGATGATCCACGTATTAATGAATGGCGGAATAATCGAGTTGGCATTCGTTATTATCATCAACCGACTAATTTGGAAGTTTACGGTGCCATCGATGATGTTTGGACTGATGAAAGCGGCGTTTTTTATATTGTTGATTTTAAAAGTACTAGTTCCACTAATGAAGTGACTTTAGATGATGAATGGAAAGATTCGTATAAAAGACAAATGGAAATTTATCAATGGCTTTTTCGAAAAAACGGTTTTAAAGTTTCTCAAACTGGTTTTTTTGTTTATTGCAACGGCAAGACCGACCGCGAAGCTTTTGATGGCAAATTAGAATTTGATATTTCGGTTTTATCTTACAAAGGCAATGATAGTTGGGTTGAAGAGACCATACATGAGATTAAAAAGACGCTTGAATTAAATAAACTGCCTTTGCCGAGCACTAATTGCAATTACTGCGGTTATTATCTTTTAAGAAAAAAAGAGGAAAAATGATAAGCAAAATTAGCTGTAATAAAATAGACAAAGAAGAATAATTTTGTTATCATAATTTAAAATTGAATACCAAAGTTATTGCGAGTGCGGGGAGGGAACTGGCCCAAAGAACCGCCGGCGACCCTTTAAAGTGATTCTTTAAAGAAGGTGCCAAATCCAGACCCTAAAAAGGGAGAGATAACTGGTCGACATACTCTTCTTTATTAGGAAGAGTATTTGTTTAAAAAAATAAAATCATGATGGAAAAACAAATTCAAATCAAAACGGCGGAGTTTGTTTCGCCAAAACATCCGGATAAATTATGCGACCAGATGGCGGATGTTTTGCTTGATGCTTATTTAAAAAAAGATTCGTTGACGCGAACGGCTATTGAAATTTTAGCCGGGCATCATTTAGTGGTCGTGATGGGCGAAATAAAAAGTCGGGTGCGGTTAAATCAATTTGAAATTCGAAAAATTATTCAGAAATTTACAGGGAAAAATTTTAAAGTGGAAGTTCGATTGGTGGAACAAAGCCCGGAAATTGCCCGTGGCGTGGAAAAGGGCGGCGCCGGAGACCAGGGCATTATGAATGGTTATGCCACCAGTGAGACGAAAAATTTAATGCCTTTGGAATATGAATTAGCGCGGCAGTTGTGCCAAAAAATTTACGCTCAATATCCTTCTGACGGCAAAACGCAGGTGACTATTCAAGGCAAAAAAGTTTTGTCAGTAGTGGCGAGCTTTCAAAATGTTTCGCGTGAAACATTGGAGAAACTGGTGCGAAAAATTATTAAAGCGGGGGAATACTATATTAATCCGGCTGGCGATTGGCAAATTGGCGGGTTTGAAGCTGACAGTGGTTTAACCGGTCGCAAATTGGTGATTGATTCTTATGGTCCTAATATTCCGGTGGGAGGTGGGTCTTTTAGCGGAAAAGACGGTACCAAAGTTGACCGGAGCGGCGCTTATATGGCGCGAAAAATAGCAGTTGATTATTTAAAAAAATACCAAGCAAAGAAAGTTTTTGTTAAATTGGCTTATGCGATTGGCAAAGAACAGCCCTTAATGAAGCAAGTGATTGTTGACGGGGTTGAAGATGAAATTAAAGGATATGATTTAACGCCGCAAGGCATTATCAAATTTTTAAATTTAAGAAAACCAATTTTTTTGAAGACAGCTTGTTGGGGACATTTCGGTCGTGGCTTTTCGTGGGACAAGTAAAGACAGTATTAATGAATTTGAAAAAGATATAAAAATTATTTAGAATATAAATCATTATGCTTATTAAGAAAATTTTGCCGATTTTTCTTCTCCCTTTTTTATTAATTAGCAATTTTTTTGTTTTTTCTCCAAAAACTTTTTCTGCTTATCCGGTTAATATTTATTTTTTCTGGGGGAATGGTTGTCCGCACTGCGCAGCTGAAGAGTTATTTTTGGAGAAATTGCAGCAAAAATATCCGGAGGCGAAGGTTTATGATTTTGAAGTTTGGTATAACGTCAAAAACAGAGATTTATTAATACAAGCCAGTCAAATTTTGAATAAGCAAATTGGCGGTGTGCCTTTTACGGTCATCGGCAATAACGCCGTTGTTGGTTATTTAAACGATGAAACAACCGGCGCGCAGATTGAAAATTATGTTTTGCAATGTTTTAAAAACGGTTGCGATGACCTCTTAGCTTCTTTAATTAACGATATTTCAATTACGCCGGCGACTACGCCGCAACTAACACCAACGCCAACTCCTCAACTAACTGTTTTGCCAACCACCGTCTCTGAAGCCGAGATTAAGGCTTATTTTTTCTGGAGCAGCGGCTGTCCTTTATGTAATGCCGAAAAGCAATATTTAGAAAAATCGAAAAATTTGTACCCTAATTTAAAGATTGAAAGTTTAGAATTGTCAAAGAAAGATAATTTAGAAATTTTTAAGAAAACCCTTGATGAACTGGGGGTGGAAAATGCGGCGGTGCCATTTTTAGTGATTGGTAAAAAATATGTTTTAGGTTGGAAAAATGAAGAAGTAACTGGTCCGTTGATTCAGGATTTAATTCGATGTTATATTGAAACTGGTTGCCCGGATGTGGTTGGCAATTTAATTTCTTCGGTTCAAGTTCAAACCGACAATATTGCTATCCCGGAAACATTAGAATTGCCTTTATTTGGTAAAATTAAAACCAAAAATGTCTCTCTGCCGGTGTTATCGGTAATTTTGGGCACGCTTGATGGTTTTAATCCCTGCGCAATGTGGGTTTTGATTTTTTTGATTAGTTTTCTTTTGGGAATGAAAAATAGAAAAAAAATGTGGCTTTTGGGTTCGATTTTCTTATTTATTTCGGCCTTGGTTTACTTTTTATTTATGGCTGCTTGGTTAAAATTACTTCTTTTTATCGGCGCGATTTTCTGGGTGAGATTGATAATTGCCTTAGTAGCCGTTGGCGCCGGAGTTTTTTCTTTGAGAGAATATTTAAAACAAAAGAAGGACAATAAAAAAAGTATCACATGTGATGTTACTGATGAAAAAAAGAAGCAAAAAATTATTGAACGAATAAAAGAAGTAGTTCATAAGAGGTCTTTGTGGTTGGCGATTATCGGAATTGTTGTTTTGGCCTTTTCGGTTAATTTGGTGGAATTAGTTTGTTCGGCCGGTTTTCCAGTTGTTTTCACTCAAATTTTAGCGATGAACCAGTTGTCAACTTGGCAGTATCTTTTGTATATGTTAGTTTATATCTTTTTGTATATGTTTGATGATTTGGTGGTTTTTGCGGTAGCAATGATTACATTAAAAGTAGCGGCCAAAAGCAATAGATACACTCTTTATTCTCGTTTAATTGGCGGAATTTTAATGATTATTATTGGTTTGCTTTTGGTATTAAAGCCGTCGTGGCTGATGTTTGGTTAATGCCAGCAATTTGATTTTTTCAGCATTTTTTAGTATAATATTTTATAGCATATCCATCAAACAAAGGTCGGTTTTTTAAATTCATATAAATATATGAACCTCATTCATTGGAATCCTTTTCAGGATTTGGACCGATGGTTTGAGAATGAAGATTGGGCATTACCTGTGATTCCATCTTCATTTTTAAAAGAACCGGCAATGGATATTTATCAGACAGACAAAGAAGTTGTTGCTGAGTTCAATTTACCAGGTCTTAATCCTGATCAGGTGAATATCTCAATAAAAAATCAAATTTTAACAGTCAAGGGCGAAAAAGAAGAAAAAGAAGAGGAAAAAAAGAAAGATTATTGGAGAAAAGAAATTCGCCGAGGCTCCTTTGAACGAATGGTTAAATTGCCGGTGGAAGTGGACGAAGATAAAGTGGAGGCAAGTTATGAAAAAGGGATTCTAAAAATAGTAATGCCTAAAAAAGTTTCTTCTTCGTCAGAGAAGAAAATAAAAATTAAAATTAAAGATTAATGCCTAAAACTTTGCCCATTGTTTTTCTTTTAATTAGTATTGCTATTATTGTTTTTGCTTTGACGAAATATAGTCCGATACCCGTTTCCTTGCCCGGCCTAAATTCTAATCCAAAACTTTCTGCTCCCGAGGGGGAGGGTTATCGTCAAACCCCTTATACTGGTCCGCGACCAGAAACAGTTATTGTTAATGGACCCCGAGACTGGGAAGAAGTTACCACCACGCCAGTTGTTATTTTTCAATTTGTGGCCATTTGGGACGGAGATTTTCGAGACATTATTTTTGAAACCAAAGTAGATGAAATTGATAAAGATTGGCGAATAACTTATACCAACAGCCGCACCGTTCAATTATTACCCGGCAATCACACTTATCATTTTTCTGTTCGAGCTAAAACAAAAGATGGTATTGAAGATTATACCCCAGCCACGCGAACTTTTATTGGTAAAACCTCCCAATATGTGGCTCAGATTAAAATTATTTCTTTATCTCCAAATGCCTCTCCTCAAAAATTGATTTTGTATAATTCCGGCTCGGAAATTAATATAACCGACTGGATGATTGAAACCTCATTCAAAACAATAACAATTTCTAATGGCGTAAGGATTTTCCGCAGCGACAGCCAAACTATCTACCAAAATATTGTGTTAAAAAATGGAGATTATCTTGTGGTGGTGGGACAAACAAATCCCCTTGGTTTTAATTTTTATCTAAACCGCTGTTTTGGTTATCTCTCTAATTTTTATGATATCGGTTCTATTATTCAAAAAGATTGTCCACGGCCAAGCGCAACCGAAATTTCTTATTTATCATCAGCCTGCCAACAATTTATTAATAATTTAGGCACTTGCCAAATTCCTTCATCATCGGATATTAATTATTTTGATAACGATGCAACTTGTCGGCAATTTCTGAGCGATTATTATAATTACAACGCTTGCGTCAACCTTTATCAATCGAGAGCCGATTTTTTCAAAAATGAATGGTATGTCTTCGCTCAAAATCAGTTTGCTGATATCAATCATGACCGAATAATTTTAAGAGATGATGAGGGATTGGTGGTTGATGTCTACCAGTATTAAATTGTTCTGAAATAAATCAAGAGGAAATGCCCCCGTAGCTCAAAGGATAGAGCAATCCCGTCCTAAGGGAGAGATGCGGGTTCGATTCCTACCGGGGGCACTTTATATAATTAACTCAAAACTCAAAAGTCAGAAGTCAAAATTAAAATTTAAAAGCGAAAATTTAAGAGTTAAAAAATTTGGCGGGGATACATTGGATTTTATTTAGTTTTTGTTATAATAAAAAAAATAGCCGAGTAATTTTCAATTGATAAATTATGGTCAAACAATCAAAGAAAAAAGAAGAAAAAGATGCAGTCGGCGAAAAAGACGAAATTTTAAAGGCAACGATTAAAGATATTCAATCAAAATTTGGCGAAGGCGCAATTATGAAGTTGGGCGAAGCGCCGAGAGTTGATGTAGAAGTTATCCCTACCGGTTCTATTTCTTTAGATTTGGCTTTGGGTGTTGGCGGAATGCCACGAGGCCGAATCGTTGAAATTTTTGGTCCAGAATCTAGCGGTAAAACAACTTTGGCGCTTCATATTGTTGCCTCGGCTCAAAAACAGGGTGGAAAGGCAGCTTTTATTGATGCAGAGCATGCCCTTGATCCTGAATATGCTAAAAAAATCGGTGTGAATGTTGATGAATTGTTAATTTCCCAACCCGACAATGGAGAGGAGGCGTTAAATATTATGGAGCAATTAGTACGTTCTGCTTTAATTGATGTGATTGTGGTGGATTCGGTGGCGGCTTTAACACCGCGGGTGGAAATTGAAGGCGAAATGGGCGCTCAACATATTGGTCTTCAGGCGCGATTAATGTCTCAGGCCCTCAGAAAAATTACGGCTATTGCTGCTAAAACCAAGACCGTTATTATTTTTATTAATCAAATTAGAATGCAGGTGGGAATAATGTTTGGTAATCCCGAAACAACGCCGGGCGGCCGAGCATTAAAATTTCATTCTTCTCTAAGACTTGATATCCGACGTACTGCCCAAATTAAAAAGGGTGAAGAAATTACCGGTTCGCGCATCAAGGTTAAAGTAGTTAAAAACAAAGTGGCCCCGCCCTTTAAAATAGCCGAATTTGACATTATGTATAATGAAGGAATTTCCAAAGAAGGAGATTTAATTAATACCGGCGTTAAAGCTGGCGTTATTGGACGAACGGGGAATTCTTATATTTTTGGCGAAACTAAGTTGGGTGTCGGCATTGATAATGCCAAAGAGTTTTTGAAACAAAATCCGAAGATTTTCAACGAAATTGACAAACTTATTAGACAAAAAGTTTTAAGTGGTGAGAAATAAAAATCTCCCACCTTCAGGTGGGAGATTTTTATTTAAGATATTTTGCCTTCATTTCATTATGTTCTTTTAATGTTTTGGAAAAGATGGTATTTCTGGTTTTGGGGTCGGATAAATAATACCAATAAGAACTCTCCAAAGGATTAAGGGCCGATTCAATAGCATTGATGCCCGGATTATTAATTGGCCCTTTGGGCAATCCCACATTTTGGTAAGTATTATAAGGAGAATTAATTTGAAAATCATTTAAAGAAATTTTACGGCAGTCAGTAGTTTTCAAAATGTCGCATTTAATATAAACAATTGTTGCATCAACTTGAAGCGGTATTTGATTCCCCATTCTTTTAATTAGAATTCCTGCCACCAACGGCCGGTCATTATAATGCGGCACCTCTCCTTCAATCAGAGAAGCCAAGGTGATAAGTTGATAGAAATTGAATGTGGAGTTTTGGATTAAAGTTTTTAATTCGTCTGTTAAATTTTTTTCAAAATTATCAAGCATTCGTTTGACAATAATTGTTGCCGGAGAATTTATTTTAAAACGGTAGGTGTCAGGAAACAAAAAACCTTCGAGATTAGCATTGGTCGGTGCGCTTTTTAAAAAATCATAGTCATTTTGAAAATCGGCTATTTTAAAATTAAAAAGAGATTCTCCTTCATTTAAAACCCCCTCATTTTTCAATTTATTTTCGATATCTAAAAGGGTGTATCCTTCGGGAATGGTAATGGTTTTTTCGTTCGGCATTCCTTGAATGAGAATTTTCGCTATTTCTGAAGCTGGTAAACCATAATCAATCTGATAAATGCCGGGCCGCAATTTATTAGCCAAACCGCGAAACAAAAGATAAATCTTAAAACTTTTTGAAGATTTGATTAATTGTTGCGCCTCTAAATTTTCGGCAATTTCTTTAAAACCCTCCCCTTTCTGAACAATAAATTCTGCTTTTTGATTTTTAAGATCAGCACTTACGGGTAGGGGTTTTAATTGATAATTAAAGATGCTGATAAAAAAAATAATTCCGATGAGATAAATACTGGCGACCAAAAGAAGAAATTGTTTCATAGCAAAAGTTAAAAATTGAAAATTCAAAATTAAAAATTAAGATGAAAGTTTAAAAATGATGATGAGGAATTAATGAGAATGGATTTTGGCAATATTTTGAATAATACCCAAAGCAATAAAATTAATCAAGAGATTAGAACCACCGTAGCTTAAAAAAGGAAGCGGCAAACCAGTGACCGGAAGAAATGCGAGATTACTGCCGAGATTGATAATAATTTGGATGACTAATATTAGGAGATAACCAAAACAAAAGAGTCGGGAAAAATTATTTTCAGTTTTTAGTCCGATACGATAAATTTGTAAAAATAGCCAGCTGTAAACTAAAAAAAGAATAAATGCTCCGACAACCCCCCATTCTTCTACAAAGGCGGCAAAGAAGAAATCTGTTTTGGCTTCGGGCAGAAAATGAAGCTGGGTCAAGAGTCCTTGTCCCAACCCTTTACCAAAAAATCCAGCTGAACCAATGGCAATTTTTGCCTGTAAAACATTATAACCACTGCCCAGAGGGTCGCGCATTGGTTCAAGAAAAGTTAAAATTCGTTCTTTTTGATAGGGTTTTAGAAAATACTGCCAACCAACGATGCCTAAAATCAAAAAAATAATTAAAAGGATAATAAAATGTTTGAATTTTAAACCGGAAACTAAAAGCATTCCTACCCAAATGACAATGAAAAATATTGTTGATCCCATATCGGGCTGGAGAAAGGTGAGAAAAGCAAATAAACCAGTATAAAAAGCAGTAATTAACAGGCGTTGAGGCCTCCAAATTTCTATGTGCCAGATGGCAAAATAACGTGCTAAAAGAATAATTAAAGCCAATTTTGCCAATTCCACTGGTTGAAAACTAAATAATTTAAAATTAAGCCAGCCGGTGGCGCCTCTAATTTTTGGGCCAAAAAGCAGGACCAAAATTAAAAGTATCAGCGCCACCAGATAAAGTCCGATGACAAAAAAATTTTGAGTATTTAAAATACGATAATCAAAAAAATAAACAATTAAATAAAAAACAGCAAAACAAAAAATAAACCAAAATAACTGCTTTTTAAAAATCTGCAAGGGATTGGCGTCTTGGAAGGAGAGACTATATAAAGTCAAAAGGCTGAAAATGGATAATAAAAAGATGGGCGCAATTAAAGAAAAAGCTGTTTTTTTCCATGGGAAATTCATAGCGTGTTAAAAAATTTTTATTGGTAGGCGTCGGCAACAATATCGAGGTGATATAAATCCAAAATATTAGAATTAGGAAAGCTGTATTGCCAGACATAGTTAATACTCCTAGTGTTATAAGCAGGTAAGTTGTAAATTTTGGTTTTCGCCGCATTAATAATTTCTCCGGTTTTGGAAAAGAGCAAAATTATTAAATCCACTTCAGAAAAATCCATATTGGTATTGTTTTTAATTTGAGCCAGAAGTTCTAGAAATCCCGCTTCATCCGGCCGCATCATTCGCAAACGTTTGTCGGGGATAGAAAAAAGTTGTTCAGTTCGGTTGGTGCTATAAAACCAATCATTCTGCGTATAATCAAATTTAATTTCAACACGATTAATTTTTTCTGCCGGCACGGAAACTTTTTGTAATAAAAGATATTTTGTTGAAAAAGGCAGGATGAAATTTTTATCGGTTATGACTGCTAATCGTTCGCCAAAAACGCTGTAGAGAGTGGCGGTATATCCAAAATGAACCCCATAGTTAGCATTGCTGTTTTTAATTTTTATTAAAATTAAGCTATTATTTAGATTTTCAGCCAATACTTTAGTTGAAATCAATTCAATGGGCGTGGCGTATTTGATGCCGCAAGGAATGCAAGGACCGCCGCAATCAATTCCTTCTTCTGTTCCATTTTTAATTCCGTCAAAACAGGTGGGCGCTGGTTTAATAAAGAAAACTTTTATCAAAACAATCAGGAGAATGACCAAAAGCGGTATGGCAATGATAATAATTTTTTTTCTTCGGCGGATTTTTTCTAGATGGGCTATTTTTTGAGAAAAATTATCATCCATATTTTTATTATACCAAAAATTATTTTTTTATCACGCCGCCGCCGATGACCTCATTTTTAAGATAAAAAACTGCTGACTGGCCGGGTGTAGGCGCAAAAACTGGTTTTTTAAATTTAAGATAATAAAATTGATGATGACAAACCTGCGCCGTGATCGCTTTGCTTCGATAACGCAGTTTCGCTTTGCAATTTAAAGGCAATTTTGGCTTCGGGCCAATGAAATGAATTTTAGAAAGTCGAACAACATTTTGTTTTAAAATCTTTTTCGCCGAAGCCGGCACAATAATCAACGTATTCTTTTTCAAATCTTTTTTAATCACATAATAAGGTTCTTTAGCCGGAAGGCGGATATTTTTCCTTTGGCCAATAGTATATAAAGGAAGGCCGAGGTGCTGTCCTAAAACTTTTCCACTCAAAGCATCAATGATATTTCCTTTTGGCGGTTTAATTTTTTTAATAATTAATTCTTTGAGATTGTTGCTAAAACAAATATTTTGACTTTCGGCCGGTTTAAAATTCAATCGCCAGCGTCGAGCCATTTCTCTTACTTCATCTTTGGAAAAAATACTTAAAGGAAAAATAATTTTTTGAAGCAATTGTTGATTTAAACGCCAAAGAAAATATGATTGGTCTTTGTTGCGGTCAGCGGCCCGAAGTAATTTATAAATAGGCCGGCCTTTTTTAAATTCTTTTTTAATTCGGGCATAATGACCGGTGGCAAGGTAATCGGCTTTTAATTTTTTTGCTAAATTATTTAAAAGCTGAAATTTTACATAATAATTACATTCAACGCATGGATTGGGAGTTCTCCCAGTTTTTAATTCCTTCCAAAAATCATTCACCACGTATTTTGTGAAGTTTTTTTCCGCATCAATAATTAATAAAGGAATGCCGATTTTCTGAGCGACTTTTTTAGTTAATTTTTCTCTTTTTTTGAGAGTGTCTTTTTTTTCATGCCAGAGCCGTAGATGAATGCCTATAACATTAAAACCAGCGGTCAATAATAATTTAGCGGCTACGGCGCTGTCAATACCGCCCGATAAACCGATAAGCGTTGTTTTAGGAATAAAATTTTTCTCATTCATATCAAAGCAATTTTAATCGCATAATTAATATTTCCAATGCGGCACGATAGTCAATCACGCCTCTTTTTACCAATCGGTCAATTTTACTTAACTGGTCGTAGATTTTTATTAATTTTTCTTTAGCTTCGGACCATTTTGTTAATTTTTGTTTGATTCGATTAATCACAAAAAAGGGGAGGTCAATATTTTTTGTCTGATGGTTTAGAATATATAACGCCGCCCGGATTTGTTTAATAAAATAATTGAAAATTTGACCTTCATCAACACCTCCATTTAAGGCCCTTTCTATATTTAAAAGCATCTGTTTTTTGTTGCCATCAAAAAAATTATTAAAAATAGCAAAAAAATCTGGATGAAGTGGGAAATTGGTTAAAAGTTTAATTTCTTTCAGGGTAATTTTTTGATTAGGTTGAAATAAGGAAATTTTAATTAATTCATTAATAAACCGATAAGAGTCATTACCAAAGTTATCAAATAAAAGTTTCAGAGCTGGTAGTTCAATGTTAATTTGGTGTTTTTGCATTTGTTTTTTTAGCCAAGGAAACGCTTCAGAAAAGTTTTTAAATGGTATAAATTTTTGGGCAATTGATTTTTTCTTTAAAAAATCAAAGAAATCTTTTTTTTCGGCGGAGAATTTTTTTTCTTTTTCATTAAAATTAAAATCGGATTCAACGAGAATAAGATTATTTTCTTTACTTTTATTCAAATCCGATTCTTGAATAAAATGACTGATTTTTGAAAACTCAGAGCTTTTAAAAATGTTGCGAGCAACCGCCAATTTTTGAGGAGCAAACATAGAAATGCTTCCGAAGAAATTTTTAAATGAGTCAGCGTTTTCTTTCTCGCTCAAATCAAAAACATCAAAACCTAAAAGGTCGGGGTATTTGTTTTGGTAATGCAATTTGATCTCCTCAATTTTTTCATTGAGGCGATATTGATCGGAGCCGTAGAGAAAATAAATCATAGTTTTTGACAATTAGGGCAAAAACAACTAGAACGCCCGCCGATTTTAATCCTTTTAATTAAAGTTCCGCAACGATAGCATTTTTGATTTTCGCGGCGATAAACTCGACGAATTTGATCATAACTGCCTGGTTCGCCTTTTGGGTCGCGATATCACTGACTGAAGCTCCCCGTGCTTTAATAGCTGTTTTTAGCACTTCTTGAATATAGTGATGGAGATTTTTTAATTCAATGACGGTTAATGATTGAATTGAGCGCAAAGGATTAATTTTTGCCCACCATAAAATTTCATCGGAATAGATGTTGCCGAGGCCGGCAATAACATTTTGATCCATTAATACTTGTTTGATTTTACCCTTCTTTTTTTTGATAATTGAGGCGAATTTTTCAAAAGTGAAATTTTTTGCCAACGGTTCTGGTCCAATTTCTTTTAGTTCTTTAAGCCCTTCAATATTTTCGGTTTTATCAAAAATAATTTTGGCAAATTTTCGCAAATCGGATAAAGCCAATTGATAATTATTGTTTAAATAAAGAATAAAATGAATAAAATTGTTTATTGGATCATTTAAAACGCCGCTGATTAGCGGAATAACTTTGTTTTTTTGAATGCTCCATTTGCCATATAAAAGATGACCGGTTAATTTTTGATGAATGAGCAATGTGTAATCGTTATCGAGGTCAATTAAGATATTTTTTCCTTTGCGACGAACATCTTTAATCGTCAATCCTTTAACCTCTTTTTTTAAATTTTCAAAATCCGGCTTTTTAATCAGTTTTTTGGTATCGGTCCAAACATCGGTGATTTTGCGATTTATCACCAATTTTTTTAAATCAGCAACAATTGTTTCTACTTCGGGCAACTCCGGCATAATTAAAAATCTTGATAAACTTCAATATCGCCGCTTTTTTCAATTTGTTTATTTTCATAAGAAGCGCCCAAGCGGCGATAAAATTCATCGGCGATATTATGGAAAAGACCGGTGAGCGAAGCAATCAGCCAATAGCGCATCTGCCCAAAAAGTTTTTTCGTGGTTTTTAAGGCGACGGTGGTAAAGACATAGTTTAAAATTCCAACAAAATCAGTTTTTGGGTCGTCTTTTTGAGCTTCTGAAACAATTTTATTAACGAGTTGGCTAATTTCTGGCTCTAAATTGTTGCGAATCTCCGGCTTAATGTAAGGCATATTAGAAAATAAAAAACCGATATTTTAAGTATACCTTTAAAAAAGAAGATTTTCAATGCGGTATTTTATTTTTTATATTAATCAATATCTTTTAGAGATATTATTGTGGTTTTTTCGTCTAATACCAACATAACCTCATATGGAAAAATAACTACACTTGTGTTAAAATTTGGAAAAAGACGGATAAATTTTTAATGTTTTTATTTATAGAGTAAAAACAATAAAAATAATTTAATGAAAAAACCCAGTAAATTAAAAATACATCTTATTAATTATAAAAAATGTTTAAAATAATCATCAAAATTTATTTATGAATGAGGCTGTCCCGTTCAAATTATTTTCGAATGTGGCGGTTTCTTTTTTAAAATTTTCTTAATATTTGTCAAATAGAAAAAGTATTGCTCCCAAAAGTTTTTTTGTTGATTAAAAATTATCCTGAAATAAGCAAAATAATCTTCGATGAATTTAAACTTCAAATTTGTTGATTATATGAGCCATAGAACAAAAAAACGTCTTGATGTTATTTTG
>Ga0172364_10000516_pt1 | contig 27502 bp, 29 predicted proteins | sample LakKivSesite10cm_FD_114545 | JGI IMG/M metagenome (GOLD analysis project Ga0172364, IMG submission 114545) | Sediment microbial communities from Lake Kivu, Rwanda - Sediment site 10cm | ecosystem: Environmental > Aquatic > Freshwater > Lake > Sediment | place: Rwanda: Western Province, Lake... | reverse complement strand
GTACTTGTGGAAATTGATGCCTGACGTTATTTTTAGCAAAGGCGGATACGGCGCTTTACCGGTGGTTTTAGTAGGTTTCTTATTTGGAATTCCAATTATTGTCCATGAATCTGATGCTGTGCCGGGGAAAAGCAATAAAATTGCCGCTGTCTTTGCCAAAAAAGTTATTCTTGCTTTTGAAAATGCCAAATCTTATTTCTTGCCAGAAAAAGTGCTAATTGCAGGTAATCCCATCCGCGATACTATTTTGCATAATAACATTACTGGAGCGGAGGGTAAAAAATATTTTAAACTTGTTGGTGATAAACCAGTTGTATTATTTTTGGGCGGTTCTCAAGGCAGCCAAAGAATCAATGATTTGGTTTTAGATTGCATTGAAGAGTTGCTTAAAAATAACATTCAAATTATTCACCAAACAGGTCCGAAAAATTTTAGAGAAGTTTTTTTGGAAGCCAAGGTTATTTTAGAATTCTTGCCTCAAACATACCAAAATTTTTATCAGGCGCGGGAATTTCTTTATGAAAAAGATTATCTTAACGCTTTGGCAGCCGCCGATTTGATCGTAGCGCGAGCGGGGAGTGGGGTTATTTTTGAAATAGCTGCCTCAAAGAAACCGGCGATTCTAATTCCCTTACCCGAGGCAGCCCACAATCATCAAAAATTGAACGCGATAGAATATGCTCGGTTCGGTGGAGCAATAGTTTTAGAAGAGAAAAATGCCACACCCAGCATTGTTTTAAAGAATATATTGGATATTCTCAAAAATGAAAATAAAATAAACACTATGATTAATGGTGCAAAATTATTCATTAAAAAGGAGGCGGCCGAAGAGATTACTAAAGAAATATTTAATGTTTTGGAGTTAAATTTTGACTAAAAAATATGAGCGCCAAAATAACCAATATTCAAAAAGAAATAAAAAATCCGCGGGTGAGAATTGCACCGTCTCCAACGGGATATTTCCACATCGGAACGGCCCGCACTGCTTTATTCAATTATTTAGTGGCTAAAAAATATAATGGAAAATTTATCTTAAGAATTGAAGATACAGACAAAAAACGCTCCAAACCGGAATTTGAAAAAGATATTTTGGAAAATTTAAAATGGTTGGGTCTTCTTTGGGATGAAGGCATTGAAATCGGTGGTCCTTATGGCCCATATCGTCAAAGCGAAAAAACGAATATTTATGAAAAATATCTCCGGGAATTAATTGAAAAAAATTTGGCATATTATTGTTTCTGTCCATTGGAAGAATTGGAATCTAAAAAACAAGAAATGATAAGTAGGGGAGAGGTACCGCGTTACGACGGCCATTGTCGCCATTTATCCGAAAAAGAAGTTAAGAAGAAATTAAAAAACAAAACTCCTTTCGTCATTCGTTTAAAAATGCCGGAAAAAGAAATGGTCATTTATGATTTAATTAGAAATAAAGTTAAATTTGATACTACATTAATAGGAGATTTTATTATTGCCAAAAATTTCCAAAGCCCATTGTATAATTTTAGCGTTGTTATTGACGACCATGAAATGAAAATCAGCCATGTTATCAGAGGCGAAGAACATCTTTCCAATACGCCTAAACAAATAGCGATTTATGAAAGTTTTAATTGGGAATCACCAGCTTTTGCCCACCTGCCCTTAATTTTGAATCCGGATCGTAGCAAAATGTCAAAACGCTTTGGCGATATCGCTCTCAGAAATTTTAAACAAAAAGGTTATTTACCCCAAGCAATTGTTAATTTCTTAGTTTATTTAGGTTGGCACCCCAAAGAAAAAACTGGCGAAACAATAAATGAAATATTAAACCTTAAGGAGATTATAGAACAATTTGATTTATTTCGCGTTCAAAAGGGAGGAGCAGTTTTTAATATTGAAAAATTAAATTGGATTAATACAGAACACATTAAACGCTTGCCGTTGGAAGAATTAACTTCTCATGCTATCCCATATCTTAAAGAAAAATTTGGAGAAGCAATGTTAGACGATGTCGATTTTGTTAAAAAAATCATTAATCTTCATAGACAAAGAATAAAAACCTTGGCTGAATTGCCTGAGACAACCTCTTATTTCTTTGTTTTACCTAATTATGACCCAAATCTTTTATATTGGCAAAATATGTCCAAACAAGAGCTTCAAATTAATCTTGACTTTATTTATAATTTATTGTCTAATTTAGACAACCAACTTTTTACTAAACAACAATTAGAAACAATCATTATGCCAGAGGCGGAACGATTGGGAAGAGGGAATCTCCTTTGGCCACTGCGAGTCGCTTTAAGTGGTCTAAAAAATTCAGCCGGACCTTTTGAAATTATGGAAATTTTTGGGAAAAATGAGACTTTAAAACGCTTGGCAATAGCTTTAGAAAAAATTAAGGTTTTGAATGATGAACAGGATTAAAAATAATTCAAAATGGTTGATATTTTGCTGTCTTTTGATTAATTTGGCCCTAAGTGAACCAATTTTAGCTATTAGCTATCAAGAACTTCAGAATCAAATTGATGCCAAAAAACAGGAATTAGGTCAGCTCTTAGAACAAGCGGAGATTTATAATACCGAATTAGAAAGAACTCAAACCGCCAAAAAAACTTTAAATAATGAATTAAAACAAATTCAAAATAATCTCAATAATCTTAATTACAAAATTAAAATTAATGAAATCCAGATTGAAAAACTCAATTTAGAATTAGAGCAGTTAAAGATGGATATCGGCAATACCTCCGAAGAAATTAACATTAAAAAGGAACTTTTGGCAAAAAATTTACAAAATTTATACGAAGTTAACAAAGAGTTAAGTCTTTTAACTATTGTTCTGAAAAATGTAAAAATTTCTGAAGCAATCTCAGAGATTAACGGTATTCAAAATATCAGCTCTAATTTAAAAATCACCTTGGATGAATTAAATAATCTTAAAGAAAATTTGACTAACCGCCACATAGCATCGCAAAATAAAAAAATGGAATTGGAGCAAACAAAAATTCAATTAAACAACCAGAAAAAAATCGTTCTGAGCTTACAAGAAGAAAAAAATACTCTTTTAAATAAAACCAAGAATCAAGAACAAAATTATCAAACATTGCTAAATAACATTGAGAAGCAAAGAGCAGAAATTGAGTTGGAAATTTCACGTTTAGAAGAAGCTTTAAAGGCTCAGATTGATCCATCTCAATTACCATCGGCAAAGCCGGGTTTATTGCTTTGGCCGGTAGCCAATCCAGTTATTACCCAAGGATTTGGCGTAACCAGTGCCTCCAAATATTTTTATAATATCGGGAAGTACAAAACCCCAACTCATAATGGAATTGATTTAAAAGCCAACATTGGCACGCCAATTTATGCAGCTGAGGACGGGGAGGTTGTCGCCACCGGTAATCAAGATTTATATTGCTATAAAGGAGCATATGGGAAATTCGTGGTTATTAAACACTATCTAAGCCTAACAACCCTCTATGCTCATTTGTCCTTGATCACTGTTAAAAAAGGCGATATAGTTAAAAGAGGTCAAATAATCGGCTATAGCGGCAATACAGGATTTGCCACGGGCCCTCACCTCCATTTTACTGTTTATTTTTCTCCAACCTTTCAAATGACTAGCAGCGCTTCTTGTGGTCCAATGCCTATTGGCGCGCCTGTCAACCCATTACCTTACCTTCAATAAAAATTGTGCGACATATTAATAAATAAAAATATGCCCCATTTTTCAAAAAATTTTAAAATTTTTACTTTCATCTTTATTTTATTTTTGTTTAGTATCTTCATTATTCAAAGAACTTATGCGGAAAATAATAATTATTTGGAATCTTTTAAAAAGAATTTGCCGGGTTTCATTCAGAATTTCATTAAAAATATTACTAAAATCTCGGTAGAAAAAGTAACACCGGAATTTGAAAAAACAGGTATCGGAGACGTTCTCGGGCAGCCAGCAGAATTACAGGCAAGACAGAACTTCTTTGAAAAAATTAGAAATTGGTTTTCTCAATTATCTCTAAAAATTAACGCCTTTTTTAAGTTTGATATTGGTTGGGGGTTTGGCAAAATAATGAATTTATTTATTTATTGGTTTAATAAAATAGTAGATTTTATAAAAAATCTATTTACTTAAACAAAACAACCTCTTAAAAACATTATTTATAGACCCATGATTTTTGGTTAAATTAGAGATATTTAAACCAGCGGATAATCAAAACAGGACTATATGTCGTAAAAGATACATTGTGCGACATATAGTTAATTTGGTAAAGACATCTTTCGCGGTTGTTTAGTAAGTGTCCTCCCCTTTTCCGGAGCATCGAGTTGATATTTTATTGGGATCAAACAAATTTAAAATTTTTTCCATTTATATTTGGCCAAAAAAGTTTTATAATAATTATAAAGGAATTTTATTATGCGCACCTCCTACAGTAATTTAGAAATCTTTGAAATTTGCCCCAAGAGGTATGAGTTTCAGATTATTGAAAAAATAAAAGTTCCCAAAACAAAGGAGCAGTTTTTTGGCACCGTTCTTCATAAATGTTTGAAATTTCTATTCAAGAAAGCACCTCTCTTCCCTACCCTGGAGGAATTGCTTGATTTTTTTGCCATCCACTGGAAGGAAGCGAACGATTTAAAATGGCGCGATGAAAAACAAAAGGAAATATATTTTAATGAGGGAAAGAGAGTTTTAGAGAATTTTTATAAAAAAAACATTCCTTCTTTATCCATTCCTATTGATTTAGAAAGTTATTTTGAAGTTGAAATTGAGGATGAAGACAACAACCATAAACATATTTTAGCAGGCTATATCGATAGGATTGATAAAATAAATAATAATAAATTTGAAATTATAGATTATAAAACGGCTCAAAAAATGCCCGGGCAAAATACTTTTAAAAATAATCTCCAATTATCTATTTATATTTTGGGGTTTTTGAAGAAATGGCCAAATTTAGCCAATTTAAATGATGTTCTTTTAACGCTTTATTATTTAAAACACGGAGAAAAATTATCGGATAAAAAAACCGAAGATGATATTATTTTAACTAAACAGCGAATCCTTAAAAATATCCATGAAATTGAAAAAAATTATTTTCCTCCCATTCCTTCAAAGTTATGCGCTTCTTGTCCCTATCGAAAAATATGTCCTATGTGGTCGCATTTATATAAAAAGGATCAACTGCCAGACGAAAAAGAAATAAATAGCCTTATTAGAGAATACTTCTCTTTTAAAGAAAGAATTGAGCAACAGAAAGAAAAACTCAACCTTATTAAAAAACAAATCAACGAATACGCTGAACAAAGAGGATTAGAAAGAGTATTCGGCGATGATGGCTATTTTGCTTATCAAAATCAAGTTGTTAAAGAATATGAGCCAGAGCAATTAAAACAATTACTTACTGGCGCTGGTTTATGGCAGGAGGTTTCGATCTTGGATAAAAAGAAATTTGAGAAGTTGCTTAAAAGATTTTCGCCTGAATTAATTAAAAAAATTGAAGGATTACAAAAAATTAAAAACCGCAAAATTTTAAAGGCGGTCAAAAAAGATATCGAAATTATTAAAAGCGAATTACCGAATGAATAAATTATTCCGAACACTTTTCAATAATAATCGGCACCTGTCGAGTAAATTGCGTCGCTGTTAAATATCCTAGAGCAAAACTAGTTGTAACAATTAAAAAAATAAAAATTGCAATAATAATTTCTTTTTTATTTTTTTCAAAAATATCTTTTATTTGCATTTTTCAAAAAATTTTTTAAAATATCTTTGATAGATTGGTCGTTTATTTTTATTATATCATTTTATATGGCTCATACCAAGTCCGGGGGTTCAACAAAATTAGGAAGAGATTCCGAGGCAAAACGCCTGGGTATTAAAATTTTTGCTGGCCAAAAAGCCAAAAGGGGCGCCATTATTGTTCGTCAACGAGGCGAAAGAGTTAAGGCGGGAAAAAATGTGGGAAGAGGAAAGGATTATACCCTTTTCGCCCTTAAGGAAGGGGTGGTTCAATTTAGTGAAAAACAGAAAAGTAATTTTGATGGGTCTAAAAAAAGAATTAAAGTTGTTTCAATTATTTAATTTTGAGTCAATACTGAAATTTTCAATTCGATTTCTAATTTAGGACCGAATTTTATTTTTATAAGATATTCCCCTAATTTTTTAATATGTTCTTCTAAAATAAGTTGCCTTTGTTCCAACTCTATGCCCTCTTGTTCTTTTAATTTCTTAATAATATCTTCTTTGGTAACAGAACCAAAAATTTTCCCATTTTTATCAGCCCTAACTATAAATTTCAATTTTACATTTTTTAATTGTTGAATTAATTGCTCGATGATTGTTTTTTCCCGTTCTTTTTTGAATTCCTCTTTTTTTTTAAAATTTTCCACCTCTTTTATCTTGGCTGACGTAGCGACAACGGCTAATTTTTTAGGAATTAAGAAATTGGTTGCATAACCATCCGCAACCTCTTTTAGATCATATTTCTTTCCTAATTTTGGAATATTTTCCAAAAGAATAACCTTCATTTTACCTTATCTCATTTTTGATAATTTCTAAAGCTTTTTCTAATTGCGGATCTTTATTTTCATTCCAATCTTCTTCAGTTAAAACAACTTCATAATCGGGTTTTAGACCGACATCATTAATGACTTTTCCGCTTGGCGTTAACCATTCAGCAATCGTCACTTTAATCATTGAATTATCAATCAGAGGCAGAAGTGTTTGGACCGATCCCTTTCCGAAAGTTTTTTCTCCTATTATTTTGATGTGGCGATTATCGCGCAAAGCACCAGCTAAAATTTCCGAAGCAGAGGCTGTCCCTTCATTTGTCAAAATCACAATCGGCGTTTTTAAAAAAGCTTGATTGCCAGAGGCAGAAAATAATTTTTCTCGGCCGTTTTTTTCTTTTTCTCTGACCACGACCTCTCCCCTTTTAATAAACCAACCGGCGATATCCACCGCTGATTCCAAATAACCACCGGGGTTATTGCGCAAATCTAAAATTATTCCAGGAGAATTTTTCATAATAAGCTGAACGGCGGCTCGATAAAATTCATAAGGTGAATTCTCGTTAAAATTCAATAATTTGAGGTGCGCAATATTATTTTCTAGAAATGAAACTTTAATAGCAGGAATGGTAATAATATCTCTAACAATTGTGAAGTCTTTAGATTGTTCAAAACCATTTCTCATTATAGTTAAAATAACGGTTGTGCCTTTTTCCCCTCTAATCTTTTTAATCGCCTCATCAAGGCTTAAATTATCCGTTGATTCCTTATTAATGGCCGAAATACGATCTCCTGCTTTTAATCCGGCACGCCAAGCCGGCGTATCCTCTAATGGAGCAATCACTGTTAATCCACCTTGTTTTATCCCAATTTCTATACCAATGCCACTAAAATTACCTCTCACATCCTCAGTAAATTTTTTCGCATCTTCTGGATTAAAGAAAACAGTATAAGGATCTCCTAAAGAATCTACCAATCCTTTAATGGCTCCATAGACCATTTTTTGATAATCTAAATCATTAGCTTTTAAATAGTACTCCTGAATATAACGCCAAGCGTCCCAAAATAATGAAAAATCAATATTTTCAGGTTTTTCTTCTTCTAAATTTTTTAGACCTTGAATGAGATTAATTGATGGATAATATTTTTTACCTATCTCAATTCCATAAATAAAAACTCCGCCTAAAATTCCTAAGCTTAAAATAATAATGACCGAGGTTTTAAGTATTCTTTTCCAATTACAAGATTGACCCATTCTACTCCGAGTTTTTTCTATTAACCCCTTTATTTTAAAATTTTTTATTTTAGAAATCATGATTAACTTTAAATAATTATAACCATTTATTTCTCTTTTTCAATTTACTAAAGAAAAATGCTTTAATGAAAAATAAACAGGATGAGGCTTTTGCAATTTGCTTTCCATTAAAATAATCTCATTGACTTTTATGTGAGCCGGAAAAACAATTTGCTTAATGGATAATTTAGTCGGTTTAAAGCGTGCAAGAGTGATATGAATTTTAAAATCGCGATTTTCTTTTTGAAAATTAATTTTGGCATTTTCCAATTCTTGCTCCAAATGCTCTTTTATTTGTTTAATAAAAGCATTCGGTTCGCCATTTAACCAAATCATTCGGCAACACTTTTCGTTCGGAGCGCCGGAGATGTCTTTAAAATATAAGTCAAAAGCTGGATAGCCAGAAAGAACCTTTTCTCCTATAGCCATTATCTTAGCCAGCTCTTCTATTTTTATATTTCCTAGAAATAAAACCGTTAAATGAAGATTCTCCAGGGGCGTGTAATTAGGACAGTTGGGCAAAGGAATTTCTTCAACGAGGGTGGCAATTTTTTCCTTTAAAGAAAAAGGTAAATCAATAGCAAAAAACAATCTTAATGAATTCATGTCATCTTATATTTTATCGCAATTTTTTTATTTGTCCATTTTATTTATAATAAAAATGTATGTTTTTACACGATGTTTTGCCAATTACTTATTTACCGCCGTCCCAAAACAAAATACTTTCCTATTTTTCTTCTCAAAAAATAGAACCACTGCGTCTGGTCTCTGTTTCTTTAGGCCGGCGAAAAACAGAAGGAATCGTCTTAGAAAATAAACCCATTAAATCAAAGATGGAAATGAGAAAATCACTATTCCAAATAAAACCAATTGATAAAGTACTCAACAATAATCAGATTATTTCCCAACAACAATTGGAATTGTTCCGTTGGGTTTCTTTTTATTATTTTAATTGTCTCCCTTCTCTAATAAAAAATTCTCTTCCCCCACCCAATGTTTTAAAAAAACTTGATATTAAGGAAGCAATTTTGAATAGAGAAGCAAAAAAAGATGTTCTTTTCCTTTACGGCGACAATTTTGATTTTATAAAAAAATGGGTTAATCAAACAATTGCCAAAAACCAGCAAGTTCTTTTTTTATTCCCCAATCAAATTAAATTAGAATATTATTTACAAAAGCTTTCATCTCTACAAGATTTGATATCGGTTGTAGAAAAAGGCAGTTCTTCAAAAAAAACCTTAGAGCTTTATCAAAAAATTAATAATAATGAAATTGAAATTATTTTTGGAAAGAGGTCATCAGTATTTCTCCCCTATCATAATTTAGGACTAATTATCGTTATTGATGAGGAAAATACGGCTTTTGAAACTTTTGAAACAAAAATTCACTACCATACCAAAAAAGCTGCTTTAAAATTAGCAGAAATTTTTAATGCCGATATAATTTTAACAAGCAACTCCCTTTCGGTGAAAAGCTATTTAGCCATTAAAAATGGCATTTTCAAAGCTGTTAATTCTTTAGAAGCGATAAATAAAAGTAAAACTATCATTCAAAATATTGCTCTAAAAAAAGATAGTGTTTTTCATTCGGAAACTCTTCGATTGTTTAAGAAAACATTAGATAATGATGGAAGAATTCTTGTTTTTAATAATCGACGAGGACACTCGCCGGCTCTAATCTGTAATAACTGCGGTTTTATTTTTCGTTGCCAATCTTGTGAAACCGCAATGATTTATCACAAATTTAATGAAGGAAATTTGCTTATTTGTCATCATTGTGGTAGGAAAACAGTCGCTCCCGATATTTGTCCAAATTGCCAAAGTCATTTAATCCAATTTATTGGCTTCGGTAATCAAAAAATTTTAGAACAATTAAAACCAGTGGTCAAAAATAAAAACATTGTTATTTTTGATTCTGACCATCTAAAAAATCTCCGACAAGAAAAAGAATTATTTGAGAAATTCCAAACAAAAAATATTCGCGTTGTTATTGCCACCGAATTGTTTTTAAAATTTTTCGACTTTATTAAAAATATTGATTTAGTTATAATTCCGTCTTTAGAACAATTACTTGTCACGCCCGATTTTCAAATTGAGGAACGTCTAAAACACCTCTTTGATTTACTGACTCGAAAAACCGACAAAATCATTATTCAAACAATTAACCCACAAAAAGACTGGTTAAATACATTAATTGATGAAGAATTTTATGTTAAACAACTAGAAATTCGCAAAAAAACTTTTTATCCTCCATTTAGTCAGATTATAAAAATTGAAATTAAACATTTAAAATTGGTGCCCTTATTAAAAACAACAGATTATATTTATCAATTATTACAAAAAAATCTTTCTCTTCTTTTTAAAAAAGAGGATTATGTTCTTTCGCCACCAATTTCCCCCATCGTCCCAAAAGTTAAAAATTTTTATTTAAAAGAAATCTATTGGCGATTGCGGATTAATTCCGAACAAGGTATTCTTATAAGGCGTAATGCTATTTTAAAATTATTACCTGATGGAATAAAAATAGAAATAGAACCTTCATATCTTTTCTAATTCATTTTTATAATTATACTTATTTATGATGAAAATTCTGACTATTTTTAATAAAAAAGAAAGAGAAATTCTCTGTCAAAAAACCCGAGAGGTTATAAATTTTTCGACCCCGACAATTCAAAAATTAATTGCCTTAATGCAAAAAATAATGAAAGAAAACGCTGGGATAGGATTAGCAGCTAATCAAATAGGACGGCCTTGGCAAATTTTTGTTGCCGAATATCAAAATAAATTTTATGTGATGATTAATCCCAAAATTATTAAACACTCAAAAAAAATTGTTTTGGGCGAAGAAGGATGTTTGAGTGTCCCAGGAATTATTGGTCTTGTGCCTCGTTACCAAAAAATTGTGGTAGAGGCCAAAGACAAAGACAATAAAAAGATAAAAATAAAGGCTAAGAATATGCTTGCCCGTATTTTTCAACATGAGATTGACCATCTTAATGGCGTACTTTTTATAGACAAGGCCGAAAAGCTTTATCAAATTAATCTCAAAAAAGATAATGCCAAATAATATTAAAATTATCTTCTGGGGAACTCCTAACTTTGCCTCAAAAATTTTAGAAACCTTAATTATCACCGATTTTCCGCCTATTTTAGTGGTTACAGCGCCGGATAGTAGAAAAGGGCGGGGATTGCAAAAAAGCCCCTCAGAAGTCAAAAAAACCGCAAAAAAATGGGGTTTGGATGTGACTGAACCTCAAAAATTGAAGGAAAATGTTAATTTATTGAAGCAATTAAGAGATTTGGAAGCTGATTTATTTATTGTGGCCAGTTATGGCAAAATTATCCCCTCTGATTATTTAAAAATCCCCAAAAAAGGTGCCCTAAACCTTCATCCCTCCCTCCTTCCAAAATACCGTGGTCCTTCGCCAATTCAAGCAACCATTTTAAACGGTGATAAAGAAACTGGTATTACAATAATTTTAATGGATGAAGAGATGGACCACGGTTCGATAGTAGCAAGCAAAAAATTCCTTATAGAAGATAAAATAACGTATAGAAAACTTGAAGAAAAATTAATTGAAGAAGGTAGTAAATTATTAATTGAAATACTTCCCCGCTGGTTAACTGATGAAATCCAACCCGAACCCCAAGACCATTCTCAGGCAACCTTTTGTAAAATAATCAAAAAAGAAGATGGGCGTATTGATTTTAATGAATCGGCGGAGTTAATCGAAAGAAAAATCCGGGCTTTTGAAATTTGGCCAAATGTTTATTTTCAAAAAAATCAAAAAATTTATAAAATTTTAGACGCCGATGTTTTTAAAAATAGCAACGTTTTAAAAACTAAAAATCCTGGAGAATTTTTCTGTTTTAATAAATCGTTGATTGTTAAATGTTCGATCGACGGCTTATTAATTAAAAAGATCCAACCCGAAAATAAAAAATCACTTGATGGATATTCTTTCTGGTGCGGTTATCAAAAATATCTTAATTAAAAAACAAAAACGGGACACATGGTCCCGTTAAAATTTATTAAAAATTACCGCTGCTCTTTTGTACATTTCCGCTAATACTGCGTTGGGAATTTCATATTCAATTTTTTCTTCCACAGGAATTCCGTCTTTCACAACATATTTTAACTTTGGGGCCCACCTTCTGTTTTTAGTAGGAACAGCAACAAAAAAACACCAGTATTTTTCCCAATCAAATCTAACTTCCATGATTTTGGGTTTCAAGTGTCACCTCCTCCTTCGCTTTTTTCTCCATAATAAATCAGGAAATAACATTTTTTACAAAGCTGTCCTGCGCCTTCAACATAGTACTTTCTTAAGAGAATATTATCAGTTTTTTGGTAAGAAGTTTCCTTTCCGCATATAATACAATATTCTTTAATAGAATCTCTTAATCTTTCAATGAGCTTTTCTTTTCCCATTTTCATCCTCCTTTTGATAAAATTAAATACTGCCTTTATTATACCTTAAAAATAAAAAACGTAAAGGGTGAGAAAAGGAATTATAAAATTTTGTCCATAAAGAAAATTATCAAACCAAGAGTCGTGGCAATAGCCGATAGAATCCAAAAACGCATTGTAATTTTTGCTTCCGGCCAGCCGATGGCTTCAAAATGATGATGAATTGGCGAAGAAAGAAAAATTTTTTTCTTCCTAATTTTTTTACTTATCATTTGGACTATTACAGATAATGTTTCTAAAAGAGGAATAAAAGCAAAAAATGGCAAAAGTAATGCTGTGTTGGTATACATCGCCAATACTCCCAATGTAATTCCTAAGGCCATCGAGCCGGTATCGCCCATAAAAAAGCGGGCTGGATAAATATTAAACCACAAAAAAGCCAATAACGCTCCCAAAACCACTCCAATAAAAGTTGCCAAATCGAAACGTTGTTGAACAAAAGCTACCACCGCTAAAGCCAAATAAGCAAAAAGCATCACTCCTCCTGCTAAACCATCAAGGCCATCAGTTAAATTTGTGGCATGCGCTGTGCCTACAACGATAAAAATAAAAAATAGTATGTAAAAATGACCCACAAAAATATCGCCTAAAAATGGAATGTGAATAACGTCCCAATTAAGTTTAAAATAAAACCAATAGGCGCCAATAATAGCGATAATGAAATAAAGAAATAATTTTTGTTTAACGGTTAAACCGCCTCCCTTGGGGCCGATCTTTAAAATACCTAAAATATCATCTGACAAACCGATTAATGCTGCTCCAATCAAAGAAAAGAGAGGAAGGTAGGTCTGGGCTCGACTGATAAAATTAAAATAATCAAAAATTTGGTCAAAAATTTGACTTAAAATAAAAATAGTGAAGGCGATAACAGTGGTTGTTAGCCAAATTAAAATTCCTCCCATTGTTGGAGTGCCTTCTTTTTTTTGGTGCAAACTGGCAAAAACAGGCGCTCCTTCAGTTCTAATTTGCTTGCCTGCTTTATATTTATACAAAATTTTAATTAAAAGAGGCGTTAATAAAAGTGCCAATCCGAATGAAATAGTGGTCAAAACAAAAAGGCGTGACAATTGTAAAATAATAAGTTCAAAAGACATAAGCTTTATTTAACCAACGTAAAAGGGACTCTATGTCATTATAACGATTGGGGGTTTTTAAAACAACTACTAAAATTCTTTTTGGCTGCTCTTCAATTTTTTTACTAGGGACTAAAAACACTCCACAAAATGTTTGCCAGGCCTCATCGGTAAATCCTGTTTTACCTCCTAAATAAACAAGGCCTAATTCTTCTAAAAACACGGGTTTTTGAGTAAGAAGATTAATATTAATTAATCGATGGGTTGTCTTTGGAATTATACCCTGAATACTATCTTCATTGTTCTTAGAAATAAGCAATAAATTAGGATATTCGTTTAATATATATTTCATTAACTTTTTTAAATCAGAGGGGGTAGATTGATTTAAAAAATTTAATCCCGTTGGTTCCACAAAAGTCGTTTGAGTCATTTCCAACTCTTTTGCCAAATTATTCATCAATTCAACAAATTTATCTTCGCCCATATAAAATGAAAGAGCAGCAGCTGCTTTGTTAGAAGAAATCATCAATAGCGCTTTAATTAAATCGGCTATTTTTACTTTTTCATTAAGATAAAAAAGGGGCAAATCTCCGTCAACGTTTAATGCTCTTTGAGAAATGGTAATTTCATCTTCTTCAGATAAATATTTTTGAACAATGACTGCGGTCATTAATTTTGTAATTGAAGCAATTGGTCGGCGAAAATTAGGCTGTCTTTGGTAAAAAACAAAATCGGTGTCTAAATCAACCATCAAAACTCCTTCGGCTTGAACCGAAGGTTCTTCCCTAACCTGCCAATTTCTAAAAGGATAGGCCACCGAAGAAATATCCGAACGAACGGAAAAAGATTGTTCAGAAAGCAAATTTCCATCTAAATGAAGGTTAAATTTAATAATGTAGCGAGTATAAAACCAACTACCCCCGAAACCTATCGCAATTCCCAACGCAATAATTGATACTGATTTGATAATTTTCTTAAAAACATCCATATTTTATAAATTATGGTATCTTTGATATTCGGGCAAGTCGTCTATTTTCTCCAACCCCATTTTTCTTAAAAAATCAAAACTAATTTTATAAATAAAGGCGTTGGGCCGATGCGGATCTAACTCGCGATCAATCAACCCTCGAATTAATAAATTTCTTAAAATATATGAAGAGTTCACACCTCGAATATTATCAATTTCTGACCGAGTAAGCGGTCCTTTGTAAGCCACAATAGAAAGAGTTTCTAATGCTGCCGGTGTTAATTCCTCTTTTAAAATTGTTTGTAAAAATTTTTCTATTGTTTCACTAAGATCGGCGGTCGTAGTTAGTTGAACTTTATTTTCGAAAATTACCAAAGATAGTCCCCTTTGATTATTCTGATAATCATTTTGAATATCGATGATGGTATTTTTAATTTCTTCTTCCGAAATTTCTAATAGAGCCGCCAATTTTTGAAATTCAATTGGCTCGCCGGCAATAAATAATATCGCTTCTATTTTTCTTCCTAATTCCGTCATAATTTTTTATTTTTTTATACTTATTTTTATTTCACCAAAATTTTCTTGTTGCTCAACGATAATCAACTGCTCTTTAAACATCTGCAATACTGCCAAAAAGGTCACGATAATTTCTATTTTCTCTTTTTTAGTAATCAATTGATTAAATTCTGATGATGTTCGCCGTGTCAAAATCTTTAAAAGATGTTTGATTTTCTCTTCAATTTTAATAACTTTTTTAATTTTTTCAATTACGGTCTCTCCCAAACTGCTAAATTCTTTCCAAATTTCCTCAAATGCTTGATTAAGCATTGAGGGTGTGCATTTTTCTGGTGGATAAAAAGTAGGCATCTGATTAAATAAAAAATCACGAGCAAATAGAGGCGTTTTCATATAACACTCTTTAATATGTTGGGATGCTTCTTTAAATAAACGATAAATTTCCAGACGTTGGGTTAAATCTTTAATTTCTGCTTCTTCTTCGCTTGAAAATTCTAAACTAGGCAATAAACTTTTTGATTTAACTAAAATAAGTTTAGCGGCCACAACTAAAAAATCGGCTAAAATTTCTGGTGCCACTTCTTTCAGATTGCCCACATATTTTAAAAAGGCATCAGTAACATTGGCTAAGCTTACTTCAGTAATTTCCATTTTTCTTTCCTCAATTAAATTTAAAAGCAAATCCAACGGGCCGGTAAATTTTTCTTGTTTTATTTCCAAATCGTTTAGATGTAAAATTTTTTCTTTCATAACCTTAAGACATAACCTTAAGCTAGCTCAAATAAGCTGATTTTTGCTATTTTTCATTGTCCATGACACTTTTTATATTTCTTTCCCGAGCCGCAAGGGCAAGGATCGTTGCGACCAACATTTTTAAACTTTTCCGGCGAAATATTAGTTGGCAAAGACGGCCTTGGTTTTTCTGCAACAATCTGAGGTTTTTTTAATTTAAAAATAATTTCAAAAAGCAATGTTTCAAAACGTTCAAAGAAATCTTTGAATAATCGGTGGGCGTTTATTTTGTATTCTACCAAAGGATCATGCTGACCATAAACCCTTAACCTTACTACATCCCTCAAATATTCCAAATTCTCTAAATGTTGTGTCCATAAATTATCAAGTATATTAAGAATGATGGATTTAACAATATTTTCTATTAATTCTGCTCCAATTTGTTCTTTGATCTTAAAAAATGCTTCTTGAGTTTTTTGAAGAATAAAATTATACAAATTGTTTTCGGCAATTTCTTCTAAATTAATTTTTTCTTCAATAATTTTTAATTCTTTCAAGAAAAGACTGATGTTTTCCACTGGCATTTGGGTAATTCTCTCTAAATTTTTCTCAAGGATTATTTCTACTTCTTTGAGCAGGTTTTTTTCTTCGGCTAAATATAAAATTTTATCACGATAATCATAAAAAACTCTTCTTTGTTTATTTAAAACATCATCAAATTCGAGAGTATATTTCCTAGCGTCAAAATTTAATCCTTCAATTTTTGTTTGAGCTGACTCAATAGCTCGATTAACCATCCCTGCTTGAATCGGCATGCCAACAGGATAATTCAAGGTGTCCATTAACGCTTTAATACGTTCTCCGCCAAAAATTCTCATTAAATCATCTTCCAAAGAAACAAAAAATTGTGAAGAGCCCGGATCGCCCTGTCGACCAGCTCGACCACGCAATTGATTATCAATTCTCCTAGCTTCATGTCGTTCAGTACCAATAACATGCAATCCTCCTAATTCTTTCACTTTCTCTGCTTCTAAGACATCGGGTGGATTGCCTCCTAAAATAATATCTACTCCCCTACCCGCCATATTAGTCGCTACTGTCACCGCATACAACTTGCCGGCTTGAGCAATAATTTCACCTTCTTTTTCATGGTTTTTGGCATTTAAAACATTATGCGGAATGCCCTCTCGCGACAACATGGCAGATAATTTTTCATTATTCTCAATAGAAACTGTGCCAATCAATAACGGCTGGCCGGTTTGATATCTTTTTTTAATTTCTTCGACAATAGCTTTCCATTTTTCCTCTTGGGTTTTAAAAACTAAATCCGGCAGATTAACTCGGATCATTGGTTTATTAGTCGGAATGGGTTGAACAATTAATTTATAAACCTTATCAAATTCTTCGGCCGAGGTTAAAGCCGTGCCGGTCATACCGCCTAATTTTTCATACATTCTAAAATAATTTTGGAAAGTGATGCTAGCCAAAATTCTGTTTTCTTGTTTGATTTCCACCTCTTCCTTTGCTTCGATGGCTTGATGTAATCCACCGGAATATCTTCGACCAAAAAGCAAACGACCGGTGAATTCATCAACAATAATTACTTCCCCATTTTTCACGATATAATCCTTATCATGCTTGAATAAAACATAGGCTTTTAACGACTCTTCTAAATAATGAACATAACGAAAGTTTTCGGCCGAATACAAATTATCAATTTTTAAAATTTTTTCTACTTTTGCTATGCCGCTATCTAAAATTAAAACTGATTTTAATTTTTCATCTACTTGATAATCGACATCTTTAACTAATTGAGGAACAATTTTGGCAAATAATTTGTAATATTCGCTGGCTTCAAAATCTGGCACCGTAATGATTAACGGCGTTCGTGCTTCATCAATTAAAATACTATCAACTTCATCAATAATAGCATAGTAATGTTCGCGTTGAACTTTTTGATTTAAATCCACGACTAAATTATCTCTTAAATAATCGAAACCAAATTCATTATTGGTGCCATAGGTAATATCAGCATCATAAGCCTCCCTTCGCGAAACGGGCCGTAAAAATTCGTAAAAAACTTTGAAGCCGCCAGTTGTATCTCTTTTTTCATCTAATTGAGATTTTTCCAAGGCTTCTTTTTTATAATCTGGATCATAAATAAAAGCTTCCTCGTGAGTAATACATCCAATCGCTAGACCCAAAGCGTAATATATCTGTCCCATCCAAACCGTATCGCGTTTGGCCAAGTAATCATTAACAGTAACAATATGGACACCTTTTTTCAATAAAGCATTAAGATAGGCCGGCAAGGTTGCTGCCAATGTTTTACCCTCACCCGTTTTCATTTCGACAATTTTCCCTTGATGCAACGCCAATCCGCCCAAAACCTGAACATCATAAGGTCTTTGCTTAAGAGTCCTTTTGGCCGCTTCTTTAACCAAAGCAAAGGCAGGCACTAAAATTTCATCTAAATCCCTTTCAGATTTAACTTGCTCTTTCAAAAACAGTGATTTTTCACGTAAAGAAAAATCGTTTAATTTTTCTAATTCAGGTTCGAGTTTATTAACTGATTCAATAAATTTTTTATTCTTTTGATAAAATGATTGGGCAGGGTCTTTTTTAAAAAAATTTAGAAACATATTTTTAAATCTAATTATTAAGTTTAACATATTTTTTGAAAAAATAAAATTTCAAAGTATAATTAGTCCCAGATGATTAAGCTCAATAATATCTACTATTTCCTTCGACATGGCGAAGCCTTCTCCAATATCGAGCCTCGTTGGATATCTAGCTGGCCGGAAATTAAAATTTCTCATCTTACGCCGGCTGGCCGAAAAAGAATTAGAAAAATATCAAAAGATCTTAAAAAGATCGGTTTGAATTTAATTTTTTCTTCGGATTTGGCTCGAACGAGAGAAACAGCTGAAATCATCGCCCAAATTCTCAAAAAACAAATTCATTTTACAAAAAAATTAAGAGAGCTTGATTTCGGCATTTTTAATGGATTGCACCCCGATGTTTATTGGGTATATTTTCAAAATCCTCTTGAACGTTTTACTAAAAAAATTCCTCATGGAGAAACGCTTGAGCAATGTTCTAGAAGAATGTTTAATTTTTTTCTGAAAATTAATCGCCAATATCGCAATAAAAAAATTCTTATTATCAGCCACGCTGACCCGCTTTGGTTATTAGAATCTAGAATTAAACAATTAAACAAACGCTCTATGATTGCTTTTTACTCTTTTCGTTTGAAACCGGGCGAACTGCGACGCTTCAAACAAGCCGCTTAATGGTTAATTACAATAATCGCATTAATTGCTAAAAATAAAAATAAATTCAATAGAATATTGTTGGCCAAAATAAAAAGGCTTAATTTTTTAACCCGGAACCACAAAATAAAAGCGAGAGAAAGATGAAGAATAGAAAAGAAAAAGCCGATAAACCACAAGAGGTAAAAATTCCAAAAATACCCTAAAATTTTAATTCCTTCCAATGAAGTATAATAAATAATGTAAGAATGCGTCGGGGTAGGTTTAATATTTAACAAAATTACCAAAAGGAGTATTGTTAAAATAAAAAAATTAAGCACAATTCCAATCTTCACCCATTTATTTTGCAAAAATATTTTTAATGCTTGTTTGTTCATATATTTAAGTGCCCCCGACGGGAATCGAACCCATGTTTCCACCTTGAGAGAGTGGCGTCCTCGCCGCTAGACGACAGGGGCTTTGAACTTATTTTAATTAAAATTTAGAAAAAATAAAGATTTTTATTATTATTGACAAAATAATAAAGTTAATGTAATCTAAAAATAGTTAATTAAAAATTTAGGTGGAGGATGAAATGAAAATACCAAAACTTAAGAGAGTATTATTTAAAGACTTTTCAGAAAAATTTAAGGTTAATGCAGTAGTGGCTGTTGGTTTTGGATTTAAAAGAAATTTAACAGATCTTGCAGACCAAACCAAGAGTATTTGTTCTACTGCCGTCCTCATTGCTATCCAGCAACAAATTCCTTTAGTTTTACTTGGCCAAAAAATGAGAACTCCGAAAAATGATCAGGCCCCAGATTCTTGGCTCCGCAATGAAACTCAAGCAATGTTCTATTACCTATGGGGGCTATATGGACAAAAAGAAAAATCTATTTTTGAAAGAATTTATAAGATAGACGGCCAAACACTATTTGAAAAAATAGATGATGTTATGTCATTGATAGAGAAAAAAGATTGGGAAAATATAGCAGTAGTTTGTCACAAAGACCAGCTCTATCGAATAAAGAAAATATTCAAACAATTATCGCTAATTAAAAATATGGGGCTTACAATCTTTTTAGCCGCTATCCAACCGGCATATAATGGCGATAATACAAGTTGGTGGAGACAAGGAAAATGGCGCTCTAAAATTTTCGAGAAATTTACGGGATTCTTTAATATTTTTTCGGAGTAAAATTTCTAAATCGCTTGGAATAAGACCAAGCGATTTTTTTATTCTATTTTTAATTCCTCCACTATTTTTTCTAATTGCATCGCCCGAGACCCTTTAATCAAAATCACATCACCATCATTAATTTCTTTTTTAATCATTTTTTTAGCACTTTCGCTGTTGTTAAAGATCAATATTTTATTTTTATCAAGTCCGTGTTTTATCGCCGATTCAGCAATAAGGCGAGCGGCCGAACCGACGCAAATTAAAAAATCCAACACCTTAACCGCTTCTTTTCCAACTTCTTCGTGAGCTTCAATAGTATACTTACCCAACTCTAGCATATCGCCTAAAACTGCAACTTTTCGCCGATGAGAAAATTTACTTAATGTTTCTAGCGCCGCTTTTGTCGATAACGGTGAGGCATTATAACAATCATCCAAAACAACGCTATTTTTTATTCCTTTAAAAATTTTCATCCGATGGTTGAGGGGTTGATAATTAATTAAAAATTCGCTAATTTTTACTAAGTTAATACCAAAAACAATCCCGACTGCTGCTGCGGCCGCCACTGCATAAATTTGGGGCTTACCCATAACACGAAAAAGATGGAAAGGAATTAAAACGTTGCCATATTGAATTTTAAAAGTCATTCCTTCGGGAAATTTATTTTCATCAAATTTATATTCAAAATTAATAATTTGAATATCGGCACTATCTTTAAAGCCGTATCCGATAATATGTGCTCGCGTCTTTGATTTTAAATTCCAACAAAATTCGTCATCACAATTAAGAATTGCGAATCCATTGGCCGGCAACATCTCAATCAATCGCGCTTTTTCTCTAGCCACCGCCGAAGGATTGGAATAAAATTCAACGTGGACTGGCATTTTGCCAATAGCGGTAATGACGCCTATTTTAGGGCGAACCAAACGTGTCAAGTATTGAATATCACCGGGATGATCAGCCGCCATTTCTAAAACTAGAATTTCAGGATAATTTTTGTTGCGAATCAACAATTGTTTAATGGCTAGCAACACTACTTTTGGCCAAAATAGAATTCCTCGAATTTGATTATAATCACCCAAAACAGTTAGAGGCACACCTATTTCATTATTAAAATTACCTTGCGTCCTTCTTGTTCTGCGTTCACTTTTTAAAACGGTGTAAATCGCCTCTTTGGTAGAAGTTTTTCCTACGCTGCCAGTAATTCCAATCACTGATGGTTGATATTTTGCCAATGTTAGCTGGGCTAAAATTTTTAAAATTATTTTTAAAATTTTAAAAATTAGGTGGGATTTCATAATAATTTAAAATAAATTTGGTAAAATCGTGAAACATCGGAACGACGGTGGTACCGGCTAACTGACTATTGGGTCTATCCAATTTAATAAGGGCTATAAATTTTGGATTTTCGGCTGGCGCGAAACCAATAAATGTCTGGATTGTTTGGTTTGAATATCCGCCAAATTCATCAGGAATTTGTGCTGTTCCCGTTTTGCCGGCTATTTGATAACCTTTAATCGCCGCGATTTGATTTTTATCAACCGAATTAACCATAATAATTCGTAATTGTTGGGCTGTTTCCTCATTGATAACCTGTTTTTTGGGTTTGGGTCCAAATGTTTTTTCCTGATTGCCCTCTGAATCATTTATTGATTCAACAATATATGGGGTCATCATCAAACCTTTGTTAGCGATTGCTGAAAAAGCATTAATCATTGCTATGGACGTTACCGAAATTCCCTGCCCAAATGAAGCAGTGGCGAAATAAATATCGTTGAATGTTTTTAAATTATTAATATTTCCTTTTATTTCATTGGGAAGGTCAATACCCGTTTTTTGATCAAATCCGAAACTCAAAACATATTGATGAAAAATATCGTGCCCAATTAATTTTTCCATAAAAACAGCACCGGTATTTAAACTATGAGCAATAATATCAAAAACATTTACCAATCCATGCGCTTTTAAATCCCAATTTTTGATTGTTTTACCATTCACCACCACCTCCCCATTATCATAATACTCGGTTTGAGATGTTATTCTTTGAGAATCCAAACCGGCTGCAATAGTGATAATTTTAAAAACCGACCCGGGTTCGTAAACTAACTGTGTACAAGGATTAACAAAATTATTAATAGAATAAGAAGAATAATTATTGGGGTCGAAGTTAGGATAATTTGCCATTGCTAAAATTTTTCCTGTTTTTGGCTCCATAACAATTATACTACCGCCTTCAGCTTCCCATTTTTTAACATTTTCTTCCAATATTCTCTCGACCTCTTTTTGAATATTAAAATCAATTGTTGTCAATATATCATTATTGGTCCGGCTATAAATTAGATTTTTTAGAGAGAGAAAATCAAATAAATTATTAGACAAAGATTTATTGGTCAAATAATCATCATAATACTTTTCCAAACCATATTGACCGTGAAAATCTTTAATATCGTTTTTAACATAACCTATAAGTTGAGAAGCAAATTCTTTATATGGGTAATAACGTCCTATATATTCCTTGATATAAATACCTTCTAATCCTAAATTTTTTATTTTTTGCGCTAATTCTTCTTCTGTTTTCTTGACTAGTAATTCATACAAACTTTGCTTGTTAGAAAATTTGATGATTAAATCCTCATATGATAAATTGAGTCGTTTAGATAAAATCATTGCTGTTTTAGAAACTTCATTAATTTCTTTAGGCACCGCGTAAATTTCAAAAAATTTTTTATTGACAGCTACCGGAATTAAAGAACCATCCCGTGTTTGAAAATAAATTTTCCCCCGAATATACTGCAGGTCATTTTTAATCTGCTCGGAGGTTTTAACTTGAGCCGCTGCTTTTTGAGAAAAATCTTGATAGTGAAGAATTTGAAGAAAATATAGTTTCCAAAAGATAATGCCAACAATTAAAACGAAAATAGTTAATACGAAATATAAACGCCAATTTTTTAAAATTTGTCTGGTTCTTATTTTTTTTTTCATTAAAATACAATTATAAATTATTCAAATTTTTTATACCAACTTCAGTTGACGCCTTTTTGGTCAAAGAAAAATAAGCTGGGGTGGTTACCAAAATTAAATTTTCATTTTGTATAACAGAAGCGAATTTATTAAAATTCTGTAAGACCGCCGATTGATTCTTTAATTCAGCATTTTTTTGTTCCAAAATCACTGAGTGAGAAGTCAATTTTTTGATGTCAAAACGATAATTGATCATCTTAACTTCCAAAAATAAACTACCTATAACAGCAAATAAGATAATGAAAAGAACAAAAATGTTTAAAAAAGCCACAAAAGAGACTTTTCTAAATAAAGCTCTATTTTTCTTTTGCCAACTCATTTTTTGAGTAATTAAATTATAACGGTTGTGTTTTAAGCTAATAACGGTCATATTTTTCAGCCACCCGCAGCTTTGCGGACCGGCTACGATAATTATTTAAAATTTCGACTTTTGTTGGTGTAATCGGTTTTTTGGTAATAATTTTCAAGACACCTTCTTTTTGTTTGTCCCGGAAAAAATTTTTAACAATTCTATCTTCTAAGGAATGGTAACTAACAACAACAATTCTTCCATTGGAATTTAGAATTTCAACCGATTTTTTAAGAGCTTCCTTTAAATTGTTTAACTCATCATTAACGAAAATTCTTAATGCCTGAAATATTTTTGTTGCTGGATGAATTTTTCTTCTTTTGTTTCCGAGAATCTTTAGAATGATTCTGACTAATTCGTAGGTTCTGGTAATTTTTTTCCGTTTTCTTTCTTCAATTATTGCTTCGGCAACTTTGGCAGCATATTTTTCTTCTCCATATTCTCTAAAAATTTTTATCAACTCTTTTTTGTCAAATTCATTTATTACGTCTTCTGCTGTTAATTTGTTTTGAGGATTAAAAGTCATTTTCAACGGTTCATTTCTCATAAATGAAAAACCTCTTCCTGATTCTTCAATTTGAAAAGTTCCTAATCCTAAATCAAAAACAATCCCATTAATTGAATTAAATTCAGTTTCTTTGACAATTTTATCAATGTCTCTAAAATTTCCTTGTTTTAAAATCACTCTTCTCTTAAAAGCAATTAATTTTCCCTCTGCTATTTTTAATGATTCTGGATCCAAATCAATTCCCAAAACTTTTCCTAAAGGTGCTGTATGTTGTAAAAGAGCAATTGTATAACCTCCTTCGCCAATTGTTGCATCAACAAAATTTTCATTTGGCTTCGGTTTAAGATATTGGATGACTTCTTGTAAAAGAACGGGGATGTGCATGAATTAAATTCCAAAATTAATTAACTTTTCTGCAATTTCATTAACATCTCGTTCTGTCTTGGTACGATACTCGTTCCAGCTATTTTCATCCCAAATTTCCAATCGGTTATTTACGCCGGCAATAATGACTTTTTTATTTAAAGAGGCAAACTTTCTTAAATAATCCGGAATAAGAATTCTCCCTTGTTGGTCAATTGTCGCCTCAGTAGCGCCGGCAAGCATAAAACGAGAAAAAGCGCGTGAATTAGCTTGAGTTAAAGGCAAACTCATCAAACGTTGTAAAAGACTTTCCCACTCTTTTTTAGGATAAACAAACAAACAAACATCCAGACCACGTGTAATAATGATATTTTCGCCTAATTCGCGACGTAATTTAGCTGGTATCGCCAGTCTTCCTTTGTTATCTAAGTTATAATGATATTCGCCAATGAGCATTTTAGTTATCCACAAAAGGTCTTACTTATCCCCACACTTATCCACAATTCCCCACTACATTAGGATAATACACCATTTTTTATCAAAACGCAAAATATAGAAACAAAGACAAAAATTAATCCTAAGCTCTAATAAAAATTTAAAAAACCGCTTTTTTAGCGGTTATTTAAAAACAAAGCAAAAACTGCTATTTAATCATTTCCACAATTTATCCACATGCCAATATTTAATCCAAGAGAATGCCACTTTTAAGAATTTCCCACTCCTCAGCAGGAAGTCTTGGCAATTCTCGAACAGGCGTAATTCCGGGATAGCGCCAAACACTAATAATTCTAATTTTATCAGAAAAAGTTTTAATATTTGTTTTGGAGGATTTCTGACGAAATCTCTGGGATTTCTTTTTGTTAATCTTTTGAAACATTACCCAAATTTCTTTTGGGTGTTTCCTGGTACCGACGCTTTGCATTATGGCAATGGTTTTTGGTGCAATTCCTTCTTCAATCCTGTGTGGCGAATGAAGCACTCTTTTAATTCGTCCTTCCGATAATTGATATTGAATCATTTTCTCAATAGCATGGCGCGTCCAAATAATTTTTTCCGAATCTTGAGGAATTTTAAAACGCATAATTTATTTTGAAAATTTTAACTTATAAAAAATTTTATTTTTTTCATTTAATTGCAATCTACTCTTTGCAATAATATCAGCAAAAAAATGGATCGTCTGGTCATAAATTTTTCGTTCAATTGGGTACGGAGTTGCGTCTTTTCCTCCGTGAGCAAACGAATAACGAGCCGGGTCACGATATGATGGCTTCGCGCCATAAATAATTTCCGAAACTAAAGCCAGTGCCCGAATCGTTTTTGGCCCAACGCCTTGCAATGACAAAAGTTTCTCATAACTTTCTGGCTTATTTTCATAAATTAAATATAGAATTTTTTGTAAATATTTATTTTCCAAAAATTTTTCTTTTAATACTGGATGCCAAACGAACTCTCTATTTTCTAAATTAAGAAGGGTTGCCTGATGATTATTAATATTAATCTTTAACGTCTGGGAATAATCGGAAAAATATTTGTCTAAAATTTTTATATCCTTTATTAACTGGTAGTAATCTTCACGAACAAGTTGAAGACTAACTTCTCTCGTTTTTTCGCTTTCGTTTGCTATTAAATTTAACGTTGGTTGATTTAATAATTGACTGGCGATTCCTGAATGCGGTTCTTTAATTAAATCAGTTATTTTTTTAGAATACCAATGGTATCTTCGAGCACTTTGATTCTTAATATTCATTCCTTGTTGAATGACGGCCCAACTGCCATTTTTTGAAAAAAATAATGAGTGGTGATAAATTTGGAATCCATCCTGGATTAAAGCGCTGTCAACCTTTGCTGTCATTCGAGAATTATAAATTAAAGAATTAACATAACCATCAGCCAAATTTAAAATATTTCCCCATTTTTCAATTTCTTCCGGCGTTTTCCGTGAGGTCTTGCCTTTTCCCCCACAAATAAAAATTCCCCATTCCTTTTCGCGTCCGCGTATCGCTTCTTTAAGTGCAGCTGTTAAAACAGTTGTTAATCCTGAAGCATTCCAATCAAATGCCAAAACTGTACCCAGTGACTGAAACCAAACCGGGTTAGAAATTCTTTTAATAAACACATCGGGGCCGTATTGTTCGATAATAATCCTAACAATCTCCCGTCCCAACTTAGTCATTCGTTCAAAAAGCCAACGAGGACATTTTCCTTCATCTAAACCAAAGGTGGCAATACCTCGATAAATCATATCTTTTATTTTAACACTTTTGACAATTAAAATAAATTGATTTTTAATAGAAAAATATTTAAAATAAAAGATGAGGGCGGTTAGCTCAGTTGGTTAGAGCGTACGGTTCACATCCGTAAGGCCAGAGGTTCGAATCCTCTACCGCCCACCATTCACCATCAATCAAAAAAGTCCGCCATTTGGCGGACTTTTTATTTGTTTACTTGAAAAATTATTTTATTTCCACCGTCGCACCAACTTCTTCCAATTGTTTTTTAATCTGTTCTGCCTCTTCTTTTTTAATATTCTGCTTAATTGGTTTTGGAGCGCCATCAATTAAATCTTTGGCTTCTTTTAATCCTAAACCAGTTATATCTTTCACGACTTTAATTACTTGGACTTTTGTCTCACCGGCACTAGTTAAAACAACATCAAACATTGTTTTTTCTTCTCCGCTCGCAGCAGCTCCGGCATTAGCTACTCCACTGTTAGCAACAGCCATTATTTGAGGGGCGGCAGAAACTCCGAATTTCTCCTCTAATGCTTTAACCAATTGAGACAATTCCAAAACATTAAATTTTTCAACTGTCTCAATAATTTCCTGTATTTTTTTATCCACTTCGCTCATATTTTTCATCATTATTTTTTAGCAATTGCATCTAAAGCAATTACTAATTTTTGAATGTTATTCTTAAGAACTCCGACTAAAGTTCTTGGTAAAGAATTTAAAATATAGACCAATTGAGAAAGAAGGACCTCTTTTGATGGCAATTTGGCTAATTCAATAATTCTTTCGGCACTAAAAAAACTCTTATTAATAAATCCTCCTAAAATTTTTAATTTCGGCTCTTTTTTTTGAGAGCTGAATTTATAAGTAATTCGGGACGCAACAATTCCTTCGTCCGGACTAAAAATCAGTGCCAGCGAACCAGGAAAAGAAAAAACATCAAAATTCAAATTGTTGTTAGAAAGCATTTTTTGTATCAATGTTTTTTTAGTCACCTTCATTTCAATGCCGTTATTTTTTAATTCCCGCCTTAAGTGCTCCAAATCAGAAACTTTTAAACCAGTAAAATC